>Ga0209016_1000269_pt1 | contig 68578 bp, 60 predicted proteins | sample EPASupsiteSAE305_FD_187265 | JGI IMG/M metagenome (GOLD analysis project Ga0209016, IMG submission 187265) | Bioremediated contaminated groundwater microbial communities from EPA Superfund site, New Mexico - SAE3-05 (SPAdes) (version 2) | ecosystem: Environmental > Aquatic > Deep subsurface >... | reverse complement strand
TTATTTCGGTGGCCATAGCGAAGAGGTCCCACCCGTTCCCATTCCGAACACGGAAGTTAAGCTCTTCAGCGCCGATGGTACTGCATGGGAGACTATGTGGGAGAGTAGGTCGCCGCCGATTCTTTACATAAATCCGTTATCCACTATTTTGTGGATAACGGATTTTTTTTTCTACAAAGTCCTGTGACCGGCCAGCTGTTCACCACTCCAGCATTCCTTCCGCATTGGAGATGGCACATTGATCCTCTGGACGATTAGTCGAGAGGATCAATGTGGTCGCGCGTTGCATAGCACATCGGACAAACCCATTGTTCAGGCAATTCGTCGAAACCGGTATTCGGCGGGATCGCGTTCATAGGATCACCAGCTACAGGATCATACACATACCCACAGTTCACACAGATATATCGTCCCCTTGGAACTTCCATGAATCAGACCGAGAAGTACTTGGCTTGGGGATGGTGGACGACGATTGCCGAAGTGGTCTGCTCCGGCACCATCTGCATGTTTTCGGTCAAAGATATCCCGATCATTTCGGGTTTGAGAAAAGCAAACAGAGGTTTATGTGCCTCTAGATCGGGACAGGCCGGATAGCCGAATCCATACCGGGAACCTTGATAATCCTGGGTCACCGCCCCGTGCAAATCCTGTGACCACTTGCCACCAATCCCCATTTCCTGGCGCATGACACCGTGCCAATATTCAGCCAGGGCGTCAGTCAGTTCAACACTGAATCCATGCAGCATGAGATAGTCGTGATAGGCATTGGCCTGATACAGACGTGCGGTTTCCTCGCCGATCCTCCCGCCAATGGTCACGATGAAAAAGCCGGCGATATCGCCCCCATCCTCTGCTGTTTTGAAATAATCGGCAATGCAAAGAAAGGGCGCCTCTGTTTGCCTCGGGAAGGAAAAAATGTACTCTGATCCGCCCGCCTCAACAATCACGGTCTCCCCCTCGGAGCGACAGGGGAAATATCCGTAGCTCACTTTCGGCTGGATCCAACCTTCGGCCACTGCGGTGCGCATCAACTTCTCATAGAGTGGCTGAACCGTGCCTTGGATCAAATCCGCATACTCCCCTGCCCCCATCTTTCCCCGTCGATATCCCCAGCGCCCCCGAAAAAGCGCCTGAATATTGACCAAGGGAAACAGAACAGCCGGATCAATATCCTCAACATAGCGTTGCCCTAAAAAGGGCGTTTTGGGCACGGGATTGGTCCGGTCAAACGCGGCCACTTTTATCCCTGGCTTCATTTGACAGACAGCAGTCGCGCTATCGTAGATTGTTGACGTCAAGTTGCCTGCCTCAAACTCCTGCACCGCTTTCAAACCGGCAAAGGCGTCGGCACAGTACACCACCGGGCCTCCGTATCCCGGGACGCAGGACTCGGCCACAAACTTGGGTGTCAGGGCCGCTCCACCCAGCAGAATCGGCGCGGTAAGTCCGGCCTCACGGTACTGGACCATGGACTCCTGCATGACAATGGCCGACTTGACCAGCAGGCCGCTGAGACCGATCAGATCAGCTCGAACTTCCTTGGCCTTTTCTATGATCGTTTCCACTGGCACCTTAATGCCGATATTGTGGACCTTATAGCCGTTATTCGTAAGAATGATATCCACCAGATTCTTGCCGATGTCGTGGACATCGCCCTGAACTGTTGCCAGCAGAATAGTGGTGGCGGTGTCTCCTTCTGTTTTATCCATATAAGGTTCCAGCAGGTTGACCGAAGCCTTCATCACTTCCGCCGACTGGAGGACAAAAGGGAGCAGAATTTCGCCCTTACCGAAGAGTGCACCGACATGGCGCATCGCCGGCACTAGGATCTGGTTGATAATATCGATTGGCCTGAAACGCTCCCGTAAGATGGCGAGAATGTCGTCCAGATTTTCTTTGTCACCATCCATAACCTTATGAAATAATTGTTCTTCAGCTTGTTTCTCGCCCCCCTGCTCTTCGTCAACCGCCACCGCTTTTTTGTCGCTGAAATGGTCAATAAAGCGCATAAGTGGATCTTTTTGCCCTTCAATTTGCCGGTTATACAGCAGATCCAAGCAGATTGCCCGGTCCTCGGCCGGGATCCGCACCAGCGGCACAATCTTGGCTGCATCGACAATGGCGGCATCAAGTCCCGCCTCCACCGCCTCGTGCAAAAAGACAGAATTGAGGATGCGTCGGGCCTGAGGCGCCAAGCCAAAGGAGATGTTGCTCAAGCCCAGCACCGTCAGGCAGCCCGGTAATTCCTTCTTGATCCGGCGGATCGCCTCCAGAGTATGGATCGCGGCGTCGCGCAGGCTGTCATCGCCGGAACCAACGGTGAAGGTAAGGCAGTCAAACAAAAGATCCTTGGGCCGTAAGCCGCATTCATCAATGGCAATTGCATGAATGGCTTGGGCAACCCTAACCTTATCATCGCTGCTCATTGCCATGCCGTGCTCATCAATGGTCAGTGCCACAACCGCGGCCCCATATTTCTTGGCCGCGCGGCAGATGCGACGGATATTGATGCCACCGTCTTCCAAATTGATGGAATTGATGATCGCCCTTCCCGGATAGATCCGCAGACAGGCCTCAATGCATTCCGGCGTGGTCGAATCGATCATCAGCGGTGCTTTGAGCGCGCTGGCACAGAGGCGCACCAATGTGGTCAAATCTGCTTTTTCGTCGCGGCCGGCATAAGCTGTGCACAGGTCAATGACATGCGCACCTTTAGCCTCCTGCTCGACAGCAATTTTCAGGCAGCTCTCGTAATCGTCAACAAGCAGCAATTCGCGAAATTTTTTCGAGCCGTTGGCATTGGCCCGCTCCCCAATCAAGAGCGGCGGAATCTCCTGTTGCAGTTCAACCGCCTGGTAAAGGCTCGATACCGAAGGTTTCATGCATTCACCTCCCGTACCGCCGGCTTGACTCCAGCCAGGGTGCGCACCAATTGCCGGGTATGGGCCGGAGTGGTACCGCAGCAACCGCCGACTACGCTGACCCCGTATTCGGTGACAAACCGCTTCATCTCGCGGGCATACGTCATGGGATCGAGAGGATAGCAGGTTTTGCCATCGATTACCTCCGGCATGCCTTGGTTGGGTACGCAGGAAATGCGGCCGGGCCAGTTGCGGCTGAGGTAACGGATATGCGATTCCATATCCATCGGCCCGGTGGCGCAATTAAGGCCAAAGGAAAAAATCGGATACGGCTCGAAGGTGACCGCCGCAGTGGCGATATCAGTACCGACAAGCATGGTGCCGGTCCGTTCGATGGTGACCGAGGCCATCACCGGAATATCCAGGCCCAGTGTTTCCAGAGTGTCAAAGCAGGTAATCATGGCTGTCTTGATTTGCAGCAGGTCCTGGCAGGTCTCGATGATGAGCAGATCCACTCCGGCCAGAACCAGAGCCCGAATCTGCTCCTCGTAGGCGCGAGCCAGATCATCCACCGAGATATGCCCAAGCGAGGGCAGCTTGGTTCCCGGTCCGATCGAGCCAGCAATGTAGGTGTTGGCCTTGCCACCGATGGCGATGCGGGCATTCTCCACCCCGGCCCGATTAATCGCCTCCACCTGGTCCTGCAGGTCATACTCTTCCAGAACGATACGGCTGGCGCCAAAGGTATTGGTTTCAATCACCATGGCTCCGGCCTCGACAAAACCGGCATGGAGTTCGATAATCTTTTCGGGAGCGGTCAGGTTGAGCAATTCGTTGCACCCCTCCTTCCCCTCCCAGGCCGCTTGCGGGATGTGCATTTCCTGTAAATTGGTGCCGCAGGCTCCGTCTAGGATCAGCACCTCATGGTCGTAGGGTCGCATGGATTATGTGGCTCGCTTGTTTAGGGGTTCGTTTAATGATAACCGGATGGGTGCCTGCTTGCCGTTGTTCTTGGCCTTTGGGCGTGGCCCCGGTGGTCGTTTCGGTCCGCTCACTGTAAGAACGATACTGCGGATTCGCATCAAGTTTTTTCACAAGAGACGGTAGCCTCCCGCGCTTGGGAGCGAACGAAGGTGCGAAAAGGTCTTTCTTGTCAAACGGCTCTTTTTTTTCTACAGTAGGGCACTTTTCCGCTTGCTCCATTCTCTGACAAGGGTATTGCCATGAAACCATCAATCACCGCCGTGGTTCTTGCCGCCGGCAAGGGCACACGCATGAAATCGACGCGTGCCAAGGTGCTGCATGAGGTCTTTTTCCGCCCGATGATCCATCACGTCCTCCTCGCAGTCAACGAAGCGGGAATTGACCGGTGCGCGGTCATTGTTGGTCATCAACGGCAGGACGTGTTGCGGATTCTCGACGGCTACTCGATCACGCCAGTTGTCCAGGAAGAACAACTGGGAACCGGCCACGCCGTGCTCTGCGCGGAAACGGCCTGTGGCCAGGCGGACCAGGTGATGATCCTCTGCGGTGATACTCCGCTTATCCAGGCCGCCACCCTCCGGGCGCTGATCGCTGCCCACCTGAAGCAGCAGGCCGTACTTACTCTGATGACTACCCTACTCGACCAGCCCTTCGGCTACGGCCGCATCCTTAGCGACGAGCGCGGCAATGTTCTCGCTATCGTTGAAGAAAAAGACGCCAGCGAGGAGCAACGCCGCATCCGGGAAATCAACGCTGGCGTATATCTGGTCGAGCGGCGGTTTCTCTTTGAAGCGCTAGGCCGGGTCGGTACCAACAACAGCCAGGGGGAGGTCTACCTGACCGACATTGTCGGCATTGCCAAGAACCAGGGGCTGCCGGTGCACAAATTCATGCACCCCCAGGCCATCGATGTTCTCGGCGTCAATTCCCGGATCGAACTAGCACAGGCCCATGCAACCCTGCAACTCCGCCGCAACCGCGACCTGATGCTCGCGGGCGTGACCCTGTATGCGCCGGAAACGATCCTGGTGGCCCCAGATTGCACTGTCGGCCAAGACACCCTTGTTGAAGGCAATGTCCGAATCAGCGGCAGCTCGACCGTAGGTAGGGAATGCCGCATCGGCAGCGGCTGTGTTGTCCATGCCTGCCAATTGGGAGACAGGGTCACCATCGGTGCCAATAGCGTGCTGCACCATTGCTCAGTTGCGGCTGGCAGTACGATTCCACCACTGACCCATCGCGACGAGTAACGCCTTCCACTTTTCACACTCTACCGCTAGGCGGACCTGCATAGGCCTCGATACCCCTTAACTTTTTTCTCCTTCCCCTGGAGCTTTGAGTACCATGACTGATCTAAAAAAAATGTATTCCACCCTTCTCGGCGACTCCTTTCCTATGGAGATGACTCTTTCTTTCGGCGATCAGACTTTGGTTTATCGGAAAAAAACCTGGAAGATCCCCATGGCCGACGGCAGTGTCGAAGAACGAGGGCTGCGCTATGGTGAGAATCCGGACCAGGAAGCGGCGCTCTACGAACTGGTCAACGGCAATCTACTGCTCGGCGACTGCCGCTACATCGAACCCGGCAATGGCCTGGTCAGTGCCATTACCGTGGAAGATATGTTGCAGGTAGGAAAACATCCGGGAAAAATCAATCTCACCGATGTCGACAATGGTCTCAACATTATCAAATACCTGATCGATAAACCGGCTGCGGTCATCCTCAAGCACAATAATCCCTGTGGTGCCGCTATCGGTGCCACTTTGGCGGAGGCATATAACCGGGCCAACCGTTGCGACCGGATCGCCGCCTTCGGCGGGGCCGTGGTCACCAGCCGGCCGCTCGACAGACAGACAGCCGAACTGATGGCAGAAAATTACCTGGAGGTGGTCTGCGCCCCGGATTTTGAAGAAGGAGTTCTTTCGATCCTCGCCCGCCGCAAAAACCTGCGAGTGATCCGCATGGGCGGTATTGCCCGCCTGGCTGATTTCGAACACCACCGCTTCGTTGATTTCAAATCACTGATCGACGGCGGTATCATCGTCCAACAATCAGCGGTCAATTCCATCCGCTCGGCCGCGGATCTCAAGCCCTCCACCGCCACCTACAAGGGCGTCGACTATCGCTGCGAACGTCAGCCAACCGCACGTGAGATTGAGGATATGCTCTTCGGCTGGGCGGTGGAGCACGGCGTGACCTCCAACTCGGTCATCTATGTCAAGGACGGCTGCACCACCGCCATCGGTGCCGGAGAACAGGACCGGGTCGGAGTGGCGGAAATCGCGGTACACAAAGCGTATGCCAAATATGCCGATATTACCTGTTTTGATATCCACGGCATCCCATATGTCGACCTAGTTGCTGAGGTGGAGCGCGGTAAGCGTGACAAGGAGGACAAGGAGGCGATTGACGCCAAGGTACATGCTGCACGGGCCGGACTGCCGGGATCGGTAATGATTTCCGATGCCTTTTTTCCGTTCCGCGACGCCGCCGATGTCGGGATTCGCGAAGGGGTCACCGCCATCCTCCAGGCGGGCGGTTCAATCCGCGATTTTGAATCGATACAAGCCTGCAATGAGGCCAAGCCACAGGTCGCTATGATGTTCACTGGCCAACGCTCGTTCAAGCATTAAACCCATCGGTGCGCAACAGCCGGGAGTTGCTGGAGGCAACTCCCTATTTCACACTTCCTCCCAACCTCCCTTCGCCGCCGAACGCAGGCAGGCCTCACAGACGCGAACAGCCGCCAACCCCTCTTCGCCCGGTATCGGGTTGGGCTGCCGGCCTTGGAGAAAAGCAAGCCAGTCCCGGAGCAGCGGCACGATGGTGCTCACCGGTACACCAGTCTCCTTAAGAACCCGCTTCTGTCCGTCGATCATTTCGAGAAGATGATGGACCTGATCGCCATGCACCTGTCCCCTGCCGCCGATGAACTCGAAACGCCCAGAACGACCCGGCCCAATTTTGGAACAATCCACCGAACCGATCACACCATTGTCCAATTCCAACAGTGCGACGAGATGGTCTTCCAGACGCGAACTGTGCACACAGCTGGTTCGCGCCATAACCCGAACGACCTCCTGCCCGGTGATCAACCGCAGTGCATCGAAAACATGCACAGCGGAGTGGAACGTCACTCCGGCTCCGGCTGAGGCAGGGTCGTCCAGCCAGGAGAGTATGGCCGGTTCAAGGCGTTGGTTGGCGGTAAAGCTGTGCAGCGGCCGGATGGCGGCCAACTGCTCGCGCAGCCCCTTAATCACAGTATTATAACGCAGCGTCTGACCGATAGTCAGAGGCACATTCTGACAGCTGAAAATTTCACGAATTTTCAGCGCCTCGACTACGGAAACCGCCATCGGTTTTTCCAGCAGCAGGGGTTTGCCGGCAAGTGCGCAGGCTGCGGCGACCTCCCCGTTCCAAACGGGCGGCATGGCGGCAATAATACAATCGACCTCGGGATCGGCCACTAAATCGTGCCAGTCCGCATGCCAGCGGCAGGACCACTGCGCGGCCTGTTCCCGCCCTTCCTCGGAACGGCGGCTGATGGCAGCCAGATCCAATCCATCGACATCCTGCACAATATGCCGGGCATAGCGGCTACCGTGCTTGCCGGTGCCGATCACGCCGACTCTCCACCGCATCGAAGTCCGCTTCATGAGCTTTCCTGGGCGTTATTGACACGAAAGGGGAATTTCCATGGCGGATCCCCAAAAATTGCCCCAACCAGTTGACGACAAAGTCGCTCAGTGGAAATTTTCCCCATGCACTACTCGCCGGTTCAGCCCTCTTGCTGGCAAAGGCACGTCCAATTATCCGGCAAGCTGGTCGGATCAATACCCAACGCAAGAACGAAGGTCAGCAGGGCATCAGCTGAACAGTTGACGGAGGGCTGTCGTATCCCGGCCCACACTTCGCCCAGTTCCAGGCGGAGATAGCCGACCAGGGCTTCGGCGGCAAGCTTTCGAAATTCCTGATAGGGGCAACCGATTTTCTCACTGAATCGGATAAACCGGTACCAGTTGTGATTCGCCCGTCTAATGCCTCGGAACAGCGATAAATCCCGGTTGACCACGTTGAGGTCGCGAAGAATGATCTCCCGGTACCGCGCCAGAGCCGCTTCCTCCAAGGGCTTGACTTCATCCGGCGACAAATGGAGCCGAGGGCCGCCCTCTTCGTCGCGGAGATAATGCAGGCTGGCATGCAGGGCGACTTCCGGAATCTCTCCGGAATGGCGGACAAGCAGGAGTTCCTCCTCGAGCAGAGCCTCACGTTCGCTGCCGGTCACTGCGACTCCTGGTCGTTGCTTCCATCATCCAACTGATATAACTCCCGGATAGTTTTAATCCGGTCGGGCAAGGCTATACAATGATTGTCAGTCTTTAAATAGTGCAGGGCCGGGTACGCAATCTTGCCGGTGATGGCGGCTATCATCTTTTCCAGCCCCTGGCGTTCCTGCTCATCCATATCCCCAAGGCGACCCATGGTTTTCTCGACCTCGAAGCAAATCTGCTGCTCAATCCTGGCGCGCAACTGCACGATGGTCGGCGTTGATTCCATATTTGCCAACCACTTGCCAAACTTCAACTTCTCCTCGGCAATGATTCGTTGCGCCTTGACCGCTTCCTTGTCGCGCTCGGACTTGTTCATTTCAACGACATTATGCAGATCGTCGATGTCGTAGAGGTAAACGTTGTCGAGGTCGTTGATAGCCGGATCGAGGTCGCGAGGCACGGCAATGTCGATGAAAAAGAGTGGCCGATTCCGCCGCTCGCGCATGACCGAACGCACATCCTCTTTAAACAAGATCAGATCGGGCGATCCCGTTGAACTGATAATAATATCAACTCGTTGCAACTGACCCAACAACTCTTCCAGGGAAATCGCGTGGCCATTATAACAGCGGGCCAGGTTGATCGCCCGCTGCAAGGTGCGGTTAGCGACAATGACTTCGGCAACCCCCTGCCCGACCAGATGTTCGGCCGCCAGCTCCGCCATCTCGCCAGCACCGACCAGCATCACCTTCTTCCCGGCAAGATCGCCGAAAATCTTTCTGGCCATCTCAACCGCTGCATAACTGATGGAGACCGCATGGGCGCCTATCCGGGTTTCTGTTCGTACCCGCTTGGCAACGGAAAACGATTTGTGGAGCAATTTGTTCAGGATAAAGCCACTGCACCCGATCTTGGTGGCGTGCCGGTAGGCCTCCTTTAACTGCCCCAGGATCTGAGCCTCACCGACAATCATCGAGTCGAGGCTGGCCGCCACCAGAAAAAGATGCTCCACCGCCTTGATGTTCACATGGCGATACACATAGCGGTCCAACTCCTCAGCGGTGATACTCTGGGCAAACAACAGTTCCAGCACCCTCTTTTGCGCCCGTTCGATATCGCGGCAGGTGAAAAGAACCTCAACTCGGTTGCAGGTGGACAGCAGGTAGTACTCCCGCAATTCCTCCAATTGCCCCAAAGCCCGGAGAGGCTCTTCATACCCGGCTGAAAGGGCAAGCTTTTCCCTGACGGCCAACGGCGTCGTCTTGTGATTAACGCCGAGGAGCACGATGGCGTCACGAGACATACGTATGGACCCCTTTCAGAAGAAAAGAAACACCCCAAAGGGTAAACAGAACAGAGAGGAAGGCAACGATACTGATGATAGCCACTCTCCGTCCGCGCCAACCAACGGTGAAGCGTTGGTGGACTGCGGCAGCGTATAGAAACCAGGTGATCAGCGACCAAGTCTCTTTGGGGTCCCAGTGCCAGTAGGCGCCCCAAGCTTGCTTGGCCCAGAGCGATCCGGTAATCAAACCGAGGGTAAACAGTGGAAATCCTATCCCCAGACAGTGATGATTGAGCTTGTCAAGCGCGTCCAAGGAGGGCAGGCGCGAATAAAAAAGTCCGAAGCGCTTCTTCTTAATTTCATGTTCCTGCAGCAGATACATAATGCCGCCGATACAGGCAAGGGCAAGAAAACCATCGGCCAGCAAGGTGATCGAGGCATGGACCGGAAGCCACCAGGATTGGAGCGCTGGCGGCAGGGGAACAACGCCGCGTGAGGAAAATGCCGCGACCAGCATTAAGGCCAACACAAAAATACTGACAAAAACACCCAGATTCTTCACCGTGTAGCGCCAGCGGAAGGACAGATAACAACACCCCACGGACCAGGCAAAAAACGAGACTGTCTCGTGGTGGCTGGTAATGGGAGTGTGTCCGGTTTCAACGGCACGAGCAATGATACTAAGGGTGTGAATTAGAAAGGCGGCCAGAAAGATCGCCCGCCCAGTCCGGCGCAACGGAGTTTTTTGAGTTAAAAAGAACACCAGATAGGCTGCGGCGGACACTAGATACACAACAACGCTGCCCTGAAAGAACAAAAAACTCATTGTTTCTCCTTGGTCAAGATCTCGAGATCAAAGCCGAGCGGCCGGCCAAGTACGCTCTCCAGGTGCTGTCGAATCGTCTCCCATCGCCGCGTCCGGAGCTCATCGACTATATCGTCATGGAGAATCTTTTGAAACAGAATCTTTGCCTGCTCGGAATCACCTTCTTCCGCAAGAACTTGATCGCGGAGCAGAGCCGCGAGAGCGGTCAGCAGCCCGTACTCCTCGCCGAATTCACGGTCGAGCCGTCGCCTGACCATGGCCGCCACAGCAGGACTCCTGCCGTTAGTGGAGACGCTGAGGGTCAGGTCGCCTCGGCGGATGGTGGCGGGTACCTGGAAGTCACACCATTCGGGGGCGTCGGCGACATTGATCAGCAGACCGGCGGCCTGGGCATCTTCGTGGATGGCCTGCTGCACGTCAGCACGATTGGTGGCGGCAAAGACCAGGAGTGCCCCTTCGAGATCCTGCCGGCTGTAAGCTTTTTCCCGCCATTCAATCGAGCCCGAGCCTGCCAACGTCGCCAAGCCAGGCGTGATCTCCGGGCTGACCAACCGGACTCGGCCGGATGCCGCAAGAACCCCTCTCACCTTGCGCTCGGCGACCCGGCCACCTCCGACGACCACACAAAGCCGCTCGGCTATATTAAGACAAAGAGGATACACTCTATGTTATTACCGGTCTTTTTTAGCAGTGAACAACGCCTACACTGACCCGGCCTTGTCTTCAGAACATGGCTGATTAGCTGCGCGGTTGCAACCGGGTGAGGAGAATAATTTTATCCTCATCCAGACTTTTCAATTTTCTTTGCGAAGCGGAAATACGATACTCTGCTTCGGCCAATTTCAGAAACGGCTCCAGGCTGCGGCGCTTAATGTCGTGCGCCAGATAAACAACACCGTTCGGTTTAAGCGCCTTACGAAGCACGCCCAGCAGGGGCTGAAAAAATTCTTCCCGGAAAAGGATCTCAGCACCGATGATAACATCATATTGCTCCATCTCCGGCGGATTGAGCCAATCCAGCATGGCAAACCGCACTGTATCCAATTGACTGGCTGCCGCATTGATCCGTTCAAAATCGAGTATCAATTCCTCGTAATCGGTCAAGGTAACCGAAAAACCAGCGGCGGCGGCAGTCAATCCCGGAGCGCCCAATCCGGCTCCGAGCTCGAGCAAGGTGGTTTCTTGCTCTCGGGGTAGTCCAGCAATAAACTCCGACAGAACAATAGCCGCCTCCCACAACCTGATCCAAAAGGGAAAGTTGGAAACGTCCTTTAAGGGATCCTTGCCTGCAAGAATCTGCTCCAAATCAGTTATTTTGAGCAGTTGCAGTTTGTGCTCTCTGATCTTGAGCGGTTCGAACGCCACTTTGTAACGCTCTTTGACGGTATTGTACAATGACCGCTCATAAGCCGGCAATGTCTGTGGATCCATTTTCGGTTTCCCTTTTGAATGAAAGAGTGCTGGCAAGCAGGAAGCAGCATCAGGAGATGATCGTACCATCAAATCACTGCCGCCGCTTTTCCCATCCAGCCATTCTGATAATTAAAAAACTGGGCGGATCGAGCCCTGGTGTTCAACCTGTGGGCGAATAAAAAAAGAGCGGACCGATCATGTCGGCCCGCTCTTAAGTTCAGCAAAAAACCTTCAGACTATCAGCAGCCTTCCAGAGCTTTTTTGGCTTTGACAGTAACGGTATCACCAGCCTTGAAGTCAACCTTGTCACAAGTGACAGTAGCCTTCTCACCGTCAACACTGTCAACCTTGCATTTAGCGGCAAACACTGCACCTGCGCTCATTACAAAAGCTCCGACCAACAAAGCAACTACAATCTTTTTCATGGTATTCTCCTTTATTAAATGGGTGTATACACCAAACCGGTTACCTCTTTCCAATGTCACAATTTAAGAAATCCCTCTCGGATTGTCAACAGCAATCCATCAGGAAAAACAGCACTGCAAGTGGATCAAAGCACTGATTCGATATCTTTTTCAAGCAAGACACGAGGAACAAATCCAGGATATTTTTTCACCACCTGACCATTTTTATTGACGAGAAACGAAGTCGGAATCGTCACTACGTCACCAAAGTTACGGACGGTGTCTTTGTCGGCCATCAGCACCGGGTAGTTGATGCTGGCCTGATGCATCAGCCGCGCCACCACACCAGCCCCCCCTTCATCCACCGACAAAGCAACCACGGCAAATCCCTGTTGATGAAACTTGGCGTGCAGGTCTTTTAAGGTCGGAATCTCCTGCAGGCAGGGTGGGCACCATGTCGCAAAAAAAGTAATCAGCAATGCATTGCCCCGATAACTTTCACTGGTGACAACGGAACCGTCAACCACTGCGGGCAAGGAAAAAGCGGGCATGTTGACGCCCCCCCACGCTTGCGCGGTAACGAGGAGACATATTCCGAGGATAAGTCCCTTTATAATATTCATGCTAATATTCATGCGAAGAAGAAAGGTATGTAAAAAAACCTGCTATTACAAAAAAGAAAGCCATTCCGGTAATTCCAATTCCCTTAGCCCAAGCAGAGTATTTTCACAGAACCCGGTTCCCGGCTCGTTTTTTTTCAGGCCTTGATGTCAAGGACAGTTTGCATCATTTCGTCGGCCGTCTGCAAGGTCTTCAGATTAGCTTTATAGCCATGTGTATTGAGCATCAGGTCAGAAAATTCTTCACCAAGATCAACATTCGACAGTTCTATCATTTCCACACCCTGTCCAGTTTGTTCGGCGATAACCGGCCCTGGAGAGTTGACCTGCTCAACAGTCGCCCTGACGCCCTGCGGGGCCTGCTCCGACAATACCACTCTATCCCTCTTGAATCTCTCGGTGTTCTGATTGGCGACGTTATTAGCATTGTTCTCAATTTTTGTAGTGAACGCCTGTAACCCGCTCAAAGCTGATTGGATACCGGTAATCATGGCTTATCTCCTTTTGCAGCCGGAAAATATCATTTTGTCAAATACTAGCAAGAGGAACGCCACATGACAAGCCATCACTGCCTTTTTCAACTCGCCAGCGAGAAAACGATCTTGAAAACCATTGCACCTTTACCGTGTTCCGGGTAGATAATCCTGCGTATCATCCGTACTGTTCAGCCTTTCCTTTTGAAAAAATCTCCTCGACTCTCATACGCTCATGATGCCGCGAACCACCCTTCTCGCTGTCCTTTTCCTACTCACGCTCCTCTCGTCCGGAGCGTTTGCCAACGTCGTCGACCGCAGCGTTGCCATTGTCAACGAAGATACGATCACGCTCTCCGAGGTCAATGAACTTGGCAAATCGTTTTTTAAGAAAATTTCCGACGAGACCCCCCCAAACCAGTTAGCCGAAACTCTTGAGCAGGCTCGACGTACCGTGATCAGCAAACTGATCGACAAAAAACTGCTTATCCAGGAAGCAAAAAAACTCGGCATCCAAGTGAGCGATCAGGAAGTAGAGAATGCGCTGCAACGGGTGCTTGCCAACAACAAGACAACCATGGAGCAATTCCGTAAGGAGATGGGAGCCATGGGCATGAGCGAAAATCAGTACCGTGAAGAACTTCGAGGGCAGGTGCTGAGTTCGAAGCTGATCAACCACGAAGTACGAACCAAAGTGGTTATCTCAGAAGGTGCAATTCGAGAGTACTACAATACTCATTTCACCACCAGTGTTGATGGTGGCGACTATTATCTTCTTCAAATCGGATGCACATGGGGGAGTGAAAATCAAAACGGCAGCATCACCTCCCAGGAAGACGCCAAGGAAAAAGCAAACAAGGTGCATAAGCTCGCCAAGGATGGCAAGGATTTCAAAGAACTGGCGAAGAAATACTCCGACCTGCCTTCAGCCGGGGAGGGAGGAGACCTGGGAAGTTTTCAGCTGGATGAAATGGTTGCCTATATGCGCAATGCTGTTGCCAACCTTAAACCTGGTGAGATCAGCCCGGTTGTCGAAAACGAAAACGGCTACCATTTCTTCAAACTGGTTTCCAGCCAGGAAGGAAAAATCGTCGCCCACGAACCCTACGAATCGGTCAAGGAACAGATTCGAGAAAAACTATACCAGCAAGCCACAGAGCAACGCTTCAAGGACTGGATAGCCTCAATCCGGGAAAAGGCATATATTAAAATCCTTTAACATACTGAACAAAGACATCTGAAAGAACAACACCCGTTCTCGTCCTCGTTCGCCTGTCCAAAATTCCCATCCTCCACCGTCAACCCCTTGATGCGAAGGCTATGAACATCATTTATGATAAAATTGAGGAGACTCATCCCTCACACCCTGCGGACCAACAGCGCGTTGGCGAGCAACTCAAACAGTTACGCCAAGATAAATCGTTGACTCTGGCCGAAGTGGCGGCCAGCACAAAAATATCATGCGCCAACCTTCAAGCCATTGAGGCTATGGCGTATGACAAACTTCCGGCAGACCCCTTCACTCGAGGCCAGATCGTCCTGTATGGCACTTTTTTGGGGATGGATGGCCGCCTAGCTGCCGACCATTTTTTTACCGAGCGAGACGGAGGCAAAAAAAAGCAGGTTTCTTTCTTGCAAAAAAGCCTGACCAATCAATCGCTGGCGCCCAAAAAGCTGGCTGAACCGACCCATATGTCCTCTGCCGCCATTGCCGGCATTCTGCTTTTGCTCATTGTTTGCTCGTTCACGGCTTTTTGCCTGTATTTTTCCTGGAATCCCATCGCAATTCTGACCGACAAGGTCTTCAATTTACCGCCGTCCAAAAACGCTATTTTCCATCCAGCAGATCCGGCAACCAACAACGGCGGGACTCGCAAACCACTGAAACTAAAACTGGACGCCCTTTTTCAAAAGGACAGTCGAATTGTCATCTCAACAGATCATCAACCCCCTCTTGAACAGCACTATACCAAGGGGACAAGCATGCACTGGGAAGCGGAAAAGCAGATCCACCTCGATTTCTTTCAGCCCGACAGTGCTGAATTGCAGTTGAACGGTGCCCCTTTGCCTTTTCCGAAAGGTGAAGATGGCCAATACAAACTTCGCCTTCCGGCCACAGCACCCTGACCATGAGCCTCCGGGGCACCTGCGGAATTGTGTTGCGTGTTGCCGGACACGGTGAATCGGATAAGCTGGTGACCCTGTACTGCCCAGATCTTGGACGAGTGACCGGCATCGCCAAGGGGGCAAAAAAGAGCAAACGACGATTTGTCAACAAGCTCGAAGAATTTTCCCTCCTCCATTTTTTTTATCGGCCGCCAAGAGGAACAGCGGGATTATTTATACTAAGCGAAGCAGAACTACTGGCCGCACACCTTTCCCTCCGGACCAGTTTCCAGAGGTACGCGAGCGCCATGTACCTATGCGAACTGGTTTTGCGATTCACCCGCGACAACGATCCCGATCCGCAGATCTATACCATTCTAAAATGGGCACTCTCCGCCCTGCATCAGGAAAAAACGTCCCAAAAAATCATCCTCTTGGCACACCTGCGCCTTCTTGACGCCGTTGGGTATCGTCCGGAACTGAGCCACTGCACCTGTTGCCGCCAACCTGTTGGGCCGACTCGGACCTACATGTTTCTCCCGGAAGCCGGCGTTGTCCTTTGCAGCACTTGTTCGTTGGGACAGGGCAACCGTTCCCACTGTTTGTCGGTGCAGACCCTTCGCCTTCTTGCCAATGCGCAAACCTTTGAGCTTGACCGGCTTCATCGATTACACTTTTCCCAACAAACACTCGCAGAGGCAATGCCAGCCTTGCATCACTTCACCCTCCATCTCTTGCAGCAAGATGTGCATTCGTGGAACATCCTACGCTCACTTACCTCAGCCCACACCCCGTCCCCAGGGCTTTCCGGTCCTGGGAAATTTCTTCCACGATCCTGACCCGAATCAAATCAGGCTTGCCTCTTTTTCCTGGCACTATTCTCACTGTTATTATCAACAATTAGACGAGATGACTCTTGACTGTCTCCCGGTTTTCATATAATCATCGCACAGCCTGCTGTCATGCTGTTGCCGCATGCCAGCCGTATGTCCAATGGACTGAATGGAGGAACACGGTGCGCTTTTTTTCTCTATTTTTTCCTTCCAGCAACCACTTCTCTCTACTTTTATAATCGACCTACACCCTATGAACCGTTCCGGCCTCATCATAACCGTTATCATGGGCTTCCTTGCCATCCTTCTCTGGAGCATTGTCAACGCGCCCAACATGGAGCCTTCTTGGCCCTCCAAAATCCAAGGATTCTCCTTCTCACCTTTCCGAGGGGAGCAGTCGCCCAGCAAAAAGATTTATCCTACCGTCGAACAGATCGACCGGGATCTGGCGACCTTGGCCGGTGATGTCCACGCGGTCCGGGCCTACACCGTTGAGGACACTCTGGCGGAGATTCCCCGACTGGCCGCAGCTCGCGGCCTTAACGTCGTGCTCGGTGCCTGGATCACCCGTGACACCGAAGCAAATGAGGAACAAATTGCCAAACTGATTAAAATTTACCGCGAAAATCACCGCAATATCATCCGTGTCCTGGTAGGTAACGAGGTCCTGCTGCGCACCGATCAGACCGTGGACCAGATGATCAAATACATCGACACCGCTAAAAAGTCCATCTGGGCGCCGGTGAGCATAGCGGAACCCTGGCATGTCTGGCTGCAAAACCCTAAACTGGTTGAACATGTCGATTTTATCGCGGTTCACCTCCTGCCCTATTGGGAAGGTATTCCCGTTGACGAAGCAGTCGACTACTGCGTGATGCGCTACAACGAACTCAAGCAGGCCTACCCTGGAAAGGAGATCGTCATCTCGGAGGTGGGCTGGCCAAGTGGCGGCCGGATCCGGCAAAAAGCTGTCGCCAGCCCGGCCAACCAGGCCAAATTTCTCCGCCGCTTTCTTGATGTAGCAGAAAAGAACGGCTACACCTACTACATCATGGAGGCCTTCGACCAGATATGGAAGAAGGATCTGGAGGGGGAGGCAGGAAGCCTCTGGGGCGTATACAACGACGAGCGGCAACCTAAATTCGAGTTCACCGAGCCGGTTATCCGTATTCCCCACTGGCGAGAACTGGCCGCCCTCAGTATTGCCCTGGCCGTGGTCATCTTGCTGTTGCTGTTCAGAGACAGCAAGGGTTTGCTCGATCGTGGGCGTGGTTTTCTGGCGCTTGTCGCCTACGCCATCACCACCTTTGCGGTCTGGGTGGTCTATGATTTTCAGCAGCAATACATGACCGCTTCCACCCTGGTGGTCGGCATTGTCCTTTTAATTGCCGCCACCGGCGCCATTTTAGTTATTCTTGCAGAAGCCCATGAATGGGCCGAATCCCTGTGGATAAAGAAATGGCGACGCCTGCCACAAACGGTTTCGGCTGAAACCATCGCCGACGACGATCTGCCCATGGTCTCGGTTCATGTTCCCGCATACAACGAACCACCAGACATGATGATTCAGACGATCAACGCCTTGGCCGCTCTTGATTATCCGCGGTTTGAAGTTCTGATCATCGACAACAACACCAAGGATCCGGCTGTCTGGGAACCGGTGGCCGCCCATTGTCAAACTCTGGGGCCGAACTTTCGCTTCTTTCATGTCGATCCGCTCGCCGGTTTCAAAGCGGGCGCCCTCAACTATGCCCTGCGGGAGACCGCTCCCGAGGCTGAAGTGGTCGCGGTGATCGACAGCGACTACATCGTCGAGCCCAACTGGCTCCGGGCCCTGGTGCCGCAATTTGCCGACGAGAACATGGCTATTGTCCAGGCCCCCCAGGATTATCGTGACGGCGATGAGAACACCTTCAAGGCCATGTGTCTTGCCGAATACCGCGGCTTCTTCCAAATCGGCATGGTGACTCGCAACGAGCGCAACGCCATCATCCAACACGGCACCATGACCATGGTCCGGCGCAAGGTCCTTGATGAGGTGGGGGGCTGGGCCGAGTGGTGCATCACCGAGGATGCGGAACTGGGTTTGCGGATCTTCGAACGGGGATATGCGGCCAGTTATACGCCCTACAGTTTCGGCAAGGGGTTGATGCCCGACACCTTCCTCGATTACAAAAAGCAGCGGTTCCGCTGGGCCTACGGTTCGGTGCTCATCCTCCGGCATCATATGATGGCCATGTTCGGCCTGAAACCGACCAAGCTCACACGGGGGCAGCGTTACCATTTTCTGGCTGGCTGGCTGCCCTGGTTTGCCGACGGCGTCAACATGCTGTTCAACATCCTGGCGCTGGGCTGGTCATGGGGCATGATCCTCTTTCCTGACTACCTGTCGCCGCCTCATATCGTCTTTGCCTCGCTGCCGGTAACCCTGTTCTTCTTCAAGAGTCTGAAGATGTTCTTTCTCTACCGCACCAGGGTGATTGCCTCCCGCCGGCAGAGTCTTGCTGCTGGCCTTGCCGGTCTAGCCCTCTCCCACACCATTGCGCGGGCCATGCTCACTGGATTTATTACCCGGCGAATTGGATTTTTCCGGACCCCGAAAAACGCTCAGGCCAACGCCTTCCTCAAGGCCCTGGGCGACGCCCGCGAGGAACTGCTGTTCGTTGTCGCCCTTGTTCTGGCGATTTTTGGGGTGATGCTGCGGAAAGACAGTGACATGCTCGACATTCACGTCTGGGTGGCGGTGCTGGCCATTCAGGCCATTCCCTATGCCGCATCGGTGGTGATGTCGGTGATCAGCGGCCTGCCCAAACTGCCGGCCAAACTGGTCGGGGTCATGGCACCGCTGCGGGGACTAGGCGAGGATTAACTGGAACGGATCAGCTCAAGCAGTTCCTCGGCGCTGATCCGGGTGCTGACATCGGCACCCTCGAGGAGTGAATTGGCAAGATCCCGTTTTTCCTGGTGCAGGCGGACGATCTTTTCCTCAATGGTATTGGCGGTGACCAGCCGGTAGACGGTAACCGGTCGTTTCTGACCGATCCGGTGCGCCCGGTCGGCCGCCTGATCCTCAACGGCGGGGTTCCACCAGGGATCCATGTGAATGACATAATCGGCGGCGGTCAGGTTCAACCCCAGACCGCCAGCCTTCAAACTGATCAGAAATAATTCTCCATTTCCCGCCTGAAAACTTTCCACTTGCTGCTGCCGTTCTTTTGTTGGGGTGGCACCGTCCAGATATTTGTAATCAATGCCCCGTTCATCTAGAAAGGCCCGGATCAAGGCCAGATGACCGGTAAATTGACTAAACACCAGCGCCTTATGGCCGCCGCCCAGCAACTCCTCCACCGTCTCGGCAAAGACCTGAAGCTTGGTTGAGGGTATCTCGATCTGCTCATTGATCAACTTGGGATTGCAGCAAGCCCGCCGCAGGCGCATGATTTCCGCCAGTATCCGCAGATGTCGGCCCGTTTTTTCACTGCTCCCCTCGATATTTTCGATCGCCTGTTGCCTAAGGGCTTCGTAAAATCGCATTTCCTCCGGCTGCATTTCCACCCGCAGGGTAATTTCCGTTCGCGGTGGCAGTTCTTCCAAAACCTGTGATTTGATTCGCCGCAACATGAAGGGGCGAATAAGCTTTTTCAAGGTTCGTCGGGCTTCCCGGTCATGATATTTTTCGATGGGGATACCGAATCGCCGGTTAAACTGCTTGTAGGTTCCCAGTAAGCCGGGATTGATAAAACCAAAAAGATTCCACAGCTCTCCGAGGTGATTTTCAATGGGTGTGCCGGTGGTGATCAGGCGAAAACTCGCATCCAGTCGCATCGCGGCCTTTGACCGTTTGGTCGCTGCATTCTTGATGGCCTGCGCCTCATCGAGCACAATCGACTGCCACTTGACCTGTGCCAACAGTTCGATTTCCTGTTGCAGCAACGTATAACTGGTCACCAGCAGATCAAACTTCCCTAGTGACGGGATGATTTCATCCCGGATCGACTCAGAAAACATAAGAAAATTGAGGGTCGGCGCAAAACGGTTCACCTCAGCTTCCCAGTTCATGCACACCGAAGTAGGGGCAACCACCAGCGTTGGGCCTTGATGGGCCAGGCTGAGGATCACCGCAATCGATTGCAGCGTCTTGCCCAACCCCATGTCGTCCGCCAGACAGGCGCCGACGCCGAGATGAGCCAGACGGCTCATCCAGATGAAGCCCTCCTTCTGATAATCGCGTAACTCAGCTTTCAGGGTCGAAGGGACCTTGGGGGTCAGTTCCTGGGCATCGGTGATTGCCTGCAACCGCTGCCGCCACCCCTGATCAGCCTTGGTCTGCGCCTGATGGGTCAGTTCTTCCAGGGCAACGGCGGCCAGCGGATGAATCTTCACTTCATGCTCATTGCCTGGTTGACTGTTGCCGTAGAGAATCAGCTCCTCAAGCCGGTTACGAAACTCCTGGGTCAGGGCAAGAAACTGGCCTTCCCCTAAGGGAATGAAGCGGCTCCTGGTTTCCCGGACCTTGTCCAGCAAGGTCTTGAGTTCCATGACCTCGTCCTGATCGATTTTCAGTTGCCCGGATAATGAAAACCAATCCTGCTGGCTGGTACGAATATTCAGATTCAGCTGGTTCACTCCAGCCTGCCGTCGAACCGCGAGCTTCTCTCCCTCCGGCCATTCCAGGATAACCCGGTCTTTGATCTCCTCGATCTCCAGCAGCACCTGCAGGCACTCTTCCGGATCAACCAGGTGCCACTCCCGCTTATTTTCCTGCTCGAAATCAATGGCCAAGTCGAGCATGGGGCAACTCTCTTCGACTTCCCTCGCCTTCTGCTCCTCCAAACGCAGGTTCCGTTTGGTCCGCAACCGTTTGCCGTCGATTTCGCTCACCAGATTCGCCACCCCGACACCAGGCTTCAGATAGGGCCCTCCGTCGGTAAATGGACGAACAAACAATTCAATACGGAAACCGCTGCCATAGGGGATGATATGCACATGGATGGTGGAATCGCTCTCCACCAATTCGGCCGTGACCCCCTCGCCGGGGACCTCGATGGCCGAATGCACGGTCATGAAAGAAGCGATATTGCCGATGGCGTCCAGCAATTGACGGCTGGCGGCAAGCGGTACGAGCAGCCCGTCCCGCCCAGTAATTTCGGCAACCCTTCGATGTTCCTCACTGATGCGGATGATGCGGTAACGAGTAGGCGTTTCCGGCCAGACGGCAACGGCTCCTGCACCGATATCCTGATAGAAATGGATAAAAAGCGACTCGCCCTTGCGTTCGACCACGAGTTCAGGTTCCCCAGCAACGATCTCGACCGGCGTCTGCGGTGATCGTTTGAGAAACACCAGGGGATGTCCGACAAGGGCGGGAAGCGCTTGTTCCGAATTAAATACATAGCCACCATTCTTGCCCCCACTCTCCTCTACCTGGTAGAGAGCGGCACAGATTGACCGGTCCTGACTGGTCAGATAATCAAGCTCCCGGTCAAGAAGCAGCCGCTGATAGGCGATGCTCCGCCCCTTGGTCCAACTGCCAGTGGCCGATCGTTTCTGTTCTCTCGGGGTCAGTTCCAATGAACCATCGACATGATCAACCAGCCAGCAGAGTCGCGTCGAACGTTCCGGCTGCCGAATCCTGCTGGTGACTTCGATCAGCTCCTGCAGGCTCTGCTTCCAGGGAGCATTCGGTGCAATGAGATGGGTCAGGTAGCGGCAATTTAGACGTGTGGCCAACTCACGTGCCACCTGTTGCATGGCTGGCTGATTGCTGTCCAAGGTGGCCAGCAATTCCGCCGATTCCATGGCGACCCAGAGAAAACCGTTTTCGCGAGCCCGCTGGTGCAATTGCACTAACATCGCCTGGAAATTAGGCGGTACTTCCACCCCCATCCAATAAAGCGACAGCATGGCCACCAGAGAGGTCAGGCTGCGTTCGTCGGCGATCAGCCCCTCGGTGAGGGCCAGCATATCGGGCAGGGTTTCGTCGGTTGAGCGGAGAACAGCGTCAAGAAAACGATACGGCATCTCCTCGGCGCACCCATTACAACGATGCAAGACCGTGGCAACCGCTTCACGGATGCGGTCACGATCCCCCTCGCCATCGCGGGCCAGCAGAGCAAAAATGCAAAACAACCCTGTGATACCGAAGAAAAAGCAGGGCTGGGTGCCGGCATACTGCCGCAGATGACGTAAGTCTTCGTCAAACAATTCCAACGCCTGTTCGGTGTCGCCAGCAAGAAAGGCTGCCGACCCAGCAAAACCCGATCCGAGAAAAGAATCGCCGTACTGTTCAAGAAGCTGCCGTAGATCAGCGAGATGCCCCTGCAACAGATAGCAACCAGCCAATAACCGGCGAAAGGGTACACGTTCATCCGCAGGAACGGTCTGGGCCTGTTCATCCGCAAGGAAGGCGAGAATGGCGGGAAAATGGTGCAATCGTTCCTGCGAATAACGGATCACCTGATCCAGCAGAAAAAATTGAAAGGAACCGGGCAAGGTGACAAACCAAACAGGATCAAAAGCATGGGCGGCCACCAGAACTGCCGGTGGTTCGATGGCAAGATAACGATGGCACTCGCCCTCCAGAAAGACGAGGGCTTCGTCCAATTTGTCGAAGTTCTGGCTGTACAAACCGATACGAAATTGGCGCAAGGCTCGCCAGCATCTGGTCGGCCATTTGCCGTGCGTGTAGTCGACCGGGGCTGATTTTTCAATCAGGGAGGCTAGTCGTGAAAAACGCTTTTGGGTGACGGCCTGGCGGGTTAAAAACTCCGCCAACACAGGGGGGCATTGATTCTTGGCATTGAGGAAGCCTTTGCTTCTCAACCGCGTGACCATCTCGCTGATTTCCTCACTGCTGGGGCGGCGATCCCCAAACAGGGTAGGATCCAGGCTGATAAGGCATCGTCCAAGAAAACCGGCCGAGACTGGCTCGTAGACAATAGAGATGAACTGCAGAAGGAGTTGTTCTACCGCGGGAAGGGTAGAGAGAACCTGAAGATCAATGGCGTTTCTAGACGCCGGAACGCATTTTTCTGAAGGAAGGAGTTCAATATTTTTTTTCAAAATACCCTATGTTCGCCTGAAATTACCCGGCTTGCCTGGGGCGATAAACAGGCAGACCATACACAAACACCCGATGGGGGGATGGGACTCTTCAATTCTGGTTGACTCAAGACCGCAAACCCCGATGGGCGGGAAAGCGGTCCCTTCGGCAATGTCCGCGCCACCGGTTTTGCAGTTACCTGCCCATCAACATCATTGCAGCATTCTGGCATTTGTCCAAATGTTCGCCTCTTTCCTCAACTGACCAAGCCAAGCAGCCATCAATGCATTTTTTCCGACATCTTGCAACTGCTGTTCAAGAATACGCTGTTCGTTGACATCCAACTTCTCCTTGCCTTGGCGGGAGTCAATAATCTGATACAGATAAAAAATCGTCCCGGCGGCGAGCACCTTCTCGGGAAAAACATCTTTGCCAACCTGGGAAAAGGCGTCCCGCCGAAGCTCGTCTGGAATCGTACCTGATGGTCCGCTTCGTTTTAGGTATTCGGTTTGCTTGCTTTGAAGGTCCGCAGGCCAACTGTGCTGTTCCCTCGCCTTCTTCAAAAGTTCCTCGGCGGCAGACCGGGCCAGCTCGACACTCTTTTCCTTTTTGTAATCTGCAACCACCCGTTCGCGGACTGCTGCGAGTTCAGGCACCACCGATTCTTTGACGTCATCGACAAAAAGAATCGCATAGCCGCTTGCGGTTTCCACGATGGAACTCAACTCACCTTTGCGCAAGCTGAAGGCTGCCTGCACAAATGCGGCATCGCCGGCCACACCTTCTTTCGGCGGCATATCACGTGGAAAGAAATCGGTCCGGTGCACAGGATTGCCACCTTGCACACCACTGTATTTGGCCATGCTTCCGGCCCTGATGATGTCTTCATAGGCGGTCGAGGCCTTTTTAAAGGTAATCGCCTTCACCCCCTGCCGCTCGAGCACCTTGCGGATAGCAGGAGTGACCTCCTCAAGAGTTTGCGTCTTGGCTGGTGCAACTTCTTCCAGCTTGATGATGTGGAAGCCGAAGGGTGTTTCGACCACCCCACTGACCTCACCTTTTTTCAGGCCAAAAACACTGTCCTCAAAAGGCGGCACCATTTGCCCACGGCTAAAAAATCCCAAATCACCGCCCTTGGATTTGGTCACATCCTCCGAAAACTGGCTGGCAAGCAGAGAAAAATCACCGCCTTTTTTAATCTGGGCCAGAATTTTTTCCGCTTCTGTTTTTTTCGCGCTCTTAGTTTCCGGTGCATCGTCGGCAGCTACTTTGAACAAGATATGCCGGGCCCGTCGTTTTTCGGGAGCATTGTATGTTTCGGCATGTTCCTGGTAATAGGTCCGCACGGCGTCATCGCTGACGATCACCTGTTTAAGGTCATCGTTAAAATTAAAGGAGAGATAGAGCAGCTTGCATTGTGGTGCTGTTTTGTACTTTTGTTTGGCAGTCTCATACCAGGCTGTCAGCGTCTCGTCGGTGATCGTGACTCGGGTGATGTACTCTTCACTGTTTACCGCCGCATAGTTGAGCTTGATCTCGTGATTGATATACGCGATCCAATTCCGCACCTCTTGCGCGGGGACCATGGAGAAGGCCCCTAACGCTCCAATAACCCGCGTCAGGAGCAAGTCATTCTGAATTCCGGATTCAAAAGAAGTGGGCGAGAGTTTATTCCGCTCCAATACCGCTTTATAGTTGGCAAGATCGAAGCGACCGTTGTTGTTAAAGACCGCCATCTCCTTGATTTTACTTTGCACTGCCTCTTTACTGATTTGTATGCCAACTTCTCCGGCGCCCTGTCGCAGCAATTCCGACTGAATCAACTGGTCCAAAACCTGCTCTTTCAGCCCGATGCTTTCAAGAAAATCTTTGGGTATCTGTCCGCCGAACTGTTGTTTGTAACTCTCAACAGCCCGCTCGTAGTTCTGCTGGAAGTCGCGGTAAGAGATCTCCTTGCCATTGACAACCGCCAGAGCATTGGGATTATCATTCAGGTTTGTCCCTACGCCCCAAAATATAAAAACCACCGCAATAATAACGACAATGGCCTGAACAACGACCGACTGTGCATTTTTTCTCAATATATTCAACATATTAAGCGCAACCCCCCTGAGCAATTCAACAATGTCCGATTTTTTTGGAAGGCGCATTATGTTCAATTTGTCAGCAAGTTACCAGAGAAAAATGCACACAAAAATCGGCAAAGCAATGGGTGAACCTTCATTCAAAAAAAACAGGGTGTTTGCTTGACAAAGCACCCCCCCTATAGTATTAAACTGGTGATTTTTTAGAATAGGCTTTCATTACTCACCATATTAAACACTTTGGCCAAGGAGGAACACATGGCAACTATTGAGCACAAGGGCAAATCCTACGAGGTAGACGAAGACGGCTTTCTGTTGAAAGGTGCAGAAGAGTGGGACGAGAACTGGGTTGATTATGTAAAAACCGTCGAGGGTATCGTAGACATCACCGATGAGCACCAGAAAGTTATTGATGCTCTTCAGGAATACTACAAGAAAAATGGTATTGCTCCCATGGTTCGTATCCTGTCCAAGACCACCGGTTTTCCGTTGAAACGCATTTATGAGCTGTTTCCGTCTGGACCTGGTAAGGGTGCCTGTAAAATGGCTGGCCTGCCGAAACCGACTGGTTGCGTCTGATCGCCTCCATTTGGATCTGTGTTACAAAAAAGGCTGCCTATTCAGGCAGCCTTTTTTTTGGCTCAACGAATAATGGGGCTCGAGAACATATTATATATTTCGCTGCCCTCTTCCTAGAATGACATCTCTAAAAAATGGGCATGAAAGCGGGTCAAATCTTCCCCGCATTTCCCACAAATAAACTTCACCTCCCCAAATATTTCCGTGGTGTTTTCCTCCGGCGTAAAGGACCCATCATTATTTTGCTGATAATGGGTGGTCACCAGGACATTTTCGGCTATTTCGACAAAATGCTTGGCATTGCCGCACTGCTGGCAGGAAATGCGGCCGGCAGGTTCACCGGTTGGAACATGAACTTTCTTCATAGATCACGATAAATAGATGTGTTGTCTTGGCACAATGCCTGATCGCCCTTCAAGAAAAATACTGGATGACAAAGGGGCCCGTTTCCCCCTGCGGCTCCTCTTCGCGCCATTCGACACGGGTCACCAAGGCATATGGAGAGCCTTTGGACAGCCAAGCCACCAGCGCGTCAATTTGATTCCCCTCTCCTTCGCAGAGTACCGCGACCGTTCCGTCACGCTGGTTTTTTACCCAGCCGGAAACCCCTAGCCGCTCTGCCTCCCGCCTCGTATATTCACGAAAAGCCACCCCTTGCACCCTGCCGTGCACTGTTGCATGCACCCTTTTCCGACTCATGGCGCCACCCCCTCTTCTGCAACCAGCGAAAGAAAGTCCTCCTCTGGCAAAATGGCAACCCCCATCTCCTCAGCCTTCTTCCTTTTGCTTCCCGCCTTTTCACCAACCACAAGGTCCGTCACCCGGTGACTGATGCCTGTGGCCACCTGACCGCCATGCATCTTGACCAGCTGCTTAGCCTCTTCCCGCGAGAGCGTGCGCAGGGTTCCGGTAAAAAGAAAAACCCGCCCGGCTAGGGACGCTTGACTTTTTTCCTGCGACTGGACCACAAGCCCTGCCTCGAGGAGCTGATCGAGCATCTCTCGAGTGGAGGAATCCTGAAAATACTCGAAGAGCGACTCCGCCGTCTGTTCGCCGATCCCCTCAATCTGCTCAAATTTTTCCTTTCCGGCGACCATCAACTGATGGAGATCAGCAAAATGCCGGGCCAACAAGCCGGCCGTGACTTCTCCCACATGACGAATGCCAAGGGCGGCGATCAACTGGCCAAGCCCCATGGCTTTCCGGTTTTCGATGGCCGCAAGAACATTCTGGGCGGATTTTTCGCCCCAGCCTTCAAGAGCGGCCAATTTTTCCGCATCGAGCCGGAAAAAATCAGGAAGCGTGCGAACAAGTCCTTCACGGACCAGTTGCTCGACGTTCTTCTTTCCCAAGCCCTCCAGATCCAATCCGCTCTTGCCAGCAAAATAGATCAATTTCTGCAGATGCTGCGCAGGGCAATAAGGGTTGACACAGCGGATCACGGCCTCGCCGGGAACCTGCATCAGGGTGGTCCCGCATTCTGGACACTCGGAGGGAAAAACAACCGGCTGCTCATGACCATTCCGCATCTCCGGGACCACCTTGACGATCTCCGGGATGACGTCGCCGGCCCGTTGAATGAGTACGGTGTCATGCAGGCGCAGATCCTTGCGCTCGATCTCATCCCGGTTATGGAGTGTTGCCCGCTTCACCATGACGCCATTGACCTCGACCGGCCGCAAATGGGCCACCGGCGTCACAGCCCCGGTCCGCCCCACCTGAAACTCAACCGCCTCAACCATCGTGGTCGCTTGAATGGCGGGGAATTTCCAGGCCACCGCCCAGCGGGGCACCCGGGCAGTGGCCCCCAGCCGTTGCTGCAGCCCCATATCATCGACTTTGACCACCATGCCGTCGATTTCATAATCAAGCGTATCGCGGACAGCCAACATTCGCTGGTACTGGGCCTCAACCTCCGCAAAGTCGACGCAGACCTTGATCATCTCATTGACCGGAAAGCCAAAGCAACGAAGTTCTGCCAGGATGGCTTCCTGGCTGGTGACGGCCAGCACCTCGGCATTGCCGGTTCCATAGACAAAAAAAGCAAGGGGCCGTTGCGCCGTGATCCGAGGATCAAGTTGACGGAGCGAACCGGCGGCGGCGTTACGCGGATTTGCAAAAGGCGCCTCCCCGTCGTCCTCGCGCTGCCGGTTGAGCTGAAGAAACCCTTTCTTGGAAAGAAACACCTCACCTCTGACGACCAATTCATCAGGGACGCGAGTCTCCTCACCACCCTCAAGCCGTAACGGGATAGAGGGGACGGTTCGCAATTGGGCGGTGATATTCTCGCCGACCAGCCCGTCCCCTCGGGTCGAACCTTCGACAAGGACGCCCTGCCGGTACACCAGTTCCACCGCCAGACCATCCAGTTTGGGTTCAGTCATGAAACGAAGAGGACAATCAGTTTTGAGAAATCGACGCACTTTTTCCTCAAAAGACGCGAACTCAGCGGCACTGAAAATATTCTCCAGACTGAGCATAGGCGAGACATGCCTAGCTGGAGGAAAGGCCTGGAGGGGGGAAGCGCCGACGCGATGACTCGGGGAATCCGCGGTGACCAGCTCAGGATGCGCTGCTTCCAGTTCCAGTAATTCCCGAAACAGGGCATCGTACTCGCCATCGGAGATCACCGGATTGTCAAGCACATGGTAGCGATGGGCATGAAATCGAATCTGCTCCCGCAACTGTTCCAACCGGTCAGCCGTCCTCTGGTCCATAGTGCTACATATCCTCGATCAACACTCCTCCCTTGGCGATACTATCCCTACTCTCCTCGTCAATGAAGAGCAGGACAGCCTCCTTCGGTTTTCCGGTGGTTTCGGCAATCACATCGGTGACCCCTTGGGCGAGTTTCTGTTTTTGTTCCTTGGTGAGCTTTCCCGCTACCCGAATATTGACATACGGCATACGATTCCTCCTTGGTGCATGTTGATCGCTAGATCGCGATAGCATAAAATGACTAGGCGCTTATCGGCCACAAACAAGGGCCAACCGGGGTCAACGCGCCTTCCTTTTTGCAAGACAAACCCCTTCAATACAGGTAAAAGATAGCAGAAATTGACGGGTAAGTCGATGAGGTTTCCGCCTGGACAAGATGAAGTCCATCCCGCAACGAGGAGAATGAACCATGCATATTATCGTCACCGGTGGCGCCGGCTATATCGGTAGCCACACCTGCCTGGAACTATTGAATGCCGGCCATCAGGTGACCGTGATCGATAATCTCTGCAATAGCAGCAGGGAATCGATCAGGCGGGTTGAAGAGTTAACCGGCAAATCCATCGCTTTTTTCAAGGTTGACCTGCTGGATGCCGACAAGCTGCGCGACGTGTTCGTGCGAACTCCGGATGCCGCGGCGGTTGTCCATTTCGCCGGACTCAAGGCCGTAGGCGAGTCGGTGGAGCAACCGTTGCGGTATTACCACAACAATCTCGGATCAACCCTCAATCTCTGCCGGATCATGCAGGAACAGGGAGTACCCAACATTGTTTTCTCCTCCTCTGCCACAGTCTATGGTGATCCGGCCTCCGTGCCCATCAGGGAAGACTTTCCTCTGTCCTGCACCAATCCCTACGGCCGCACCAAGCTGATGATCGAAGAGATCCTGCGTGATCTCCACGTGGCCGATCCTCGGTGGAATGTCATTCTACTTCGTTATTTCAATCCGGTCGGCGCCCATGAGAGCGGCCGGATCGGCGAGGATCCCAACGGCATCCCTAACAATCTTACGCCCTATATCGCTCAGGTGGCTATCGGCAAGCTGCAGCAACTCTCGGTCTTCGGTGACGATTACCCCACCCCTGACGGCACCGGTGTACGCGACTACATTCACGTGGTCGATCTGGCGCGCGGTCACCTGCGGGCCCTGGAAAAACTGCAAGAAAACCCGGGTGTGGCCGTCTACAATCTGGGCACAGGGCGCGGCTATTCGGTCCTGGAGATGGTTGCGGCCTTTGCCCAGGCGAGCGGCAGACCGATCCCCTACCGCGTCACCGGCCGCCGGGCCGGTGACATTGCCCAGTGCTATGCCGACCCGGCCTTGGCCAAGCGCGAACTGGGCTGGCAGGCCCAGTTCGACATCGAAGCAATGTGTACCGACGCCTGGCGATGGCAGACGGCCAACCCTCAGGGGTATACACAGGATTAATCACTCTCTGGGCAGACACGGGAAAGAGAGGAGCGGACCCGAAAAACAGACCGTTGTTCATCCGTTCAATCAACAGACACCAATAAGAACACAACACTGTGACGACAACCGAGGACACCCTTTTCGTCACCGGCGCGGTCGAGGAGGATTTCACCTTCAACGACCGGGTGGCGGACGTATTCGATGACATGCTCAACCGCTCGATCCCCTATTACCGCACGGTAATCGACGGGATGGCGCAACTTCTTGCCTACCACCTGGCACCAGGATCAACGCTCTATGATTTGGGGTGTTCGACGGGCACAACCCTCCTGGAATTGGCGAGGCGCCTGCCTGACATGGATTTTCAATACGTCGGCATTGACAACGCCCCGGCAATGCTCGACAAGGCCCGCCGCAAAAGCGCTATGTTCAATAAAAGCGAGGTGCTGCAATTCCGGCAAGCCGACATCACCGCCTGCCCCCTGCCCCAGGCAGCGGGCATTATTTGCAATTACACCCTGCAGTTTCTCCGTCCCCTGACCCGGCAAGCCTTTGTCAGACGCATCTATCAGGCGCTTCCCGAAGGAGGAATTTTTTTTCTTAGCGAAAAGACTATCTCCCATTCCGGCCGCCTTAATCGCGATTTCATCGCAATTTATCACGCCTTTAAGAAGAAACAGGGTTATTCGGAACTTGAAATCGCCGCCAAACGCGAGGCTTTGGAAAACGTCCTGATCCCCTTTTCCCTTGATGAAAACATCATGCTCATGCGGGAGGCCGGCTTCAACGAAATCGAAACCTTCTTCAAATGGTTTAATTTCTCCGCCCTCGTTGCTCTCAAACGCTGAGTCCATGGACCTTCTCACCTCTTTTCCCAGAGCCGACACCGATCGACTCAGAACACTTCTCGCTGAAAAATCCTTGTGGGTCCACCAGGAAAAAAAAGGATTCCTCCGTTACCGGTCGCTCCTGCAGGCTGTACAACACCTACGGGCTTCATCCTGCGACTTTTCCAGCGATGTTGTCCGCATCGGCACTGACGCCGATGTGACGCCAGACGAGCAGCAGCTGGTTTATCAAACCTTGCGCGGATTCAAGCCCTGGCGTAAGGGTCCCTTTTCCGTTTTTGGCATCGACATCGACGCCGAATGGCGCAGTGAACGCAAATGGAACCGTCTCATCCCCGAACTCCCCGACCTCGAAGGCAAGGTTGTGGCCGATATCGGCTGCAATAACGGCTACTACCTTTTCCGCATGGCGCAGCACCATCCAGCCCTGGTCCTCGGTTTTGAACCGTATGTGCAGCACTACTATACCTTCAATACCCTCAACACCTTTGCCGGTCAACGGCATCTCCAGGTCGAGCTGCTCGGCATTGAACATCTCAATCTCTTCCCCGAGAGCTTCGACGTGATCTTTTGCCTCGGCATCTTGTACCATCGGCCCTCACCGGTGGAAGCGCTGCGCGATCTCCACGCTGCACTGAAACCGGGCGGCTGGCTGGTTGTCGAATCGCAGGCCATTCCAGGAAACGAACCAGTAGCCCTGTTTCCGCAATCGACCTATGCCAAGGTTCCAGGCACCTGGTTTGTGCCTACAGCCACCTGCCTGCACAACTGGATGACACGGACAGGATTCAGAGACGTCCGCATGTTCTGTGAACACGCCATGAGCAATGAAGAGCAGCGGCGAACCGCCTGGATGGACTTTGAATCCTATGAAGATTTCATTGACAAGGAAAATCCGGCGTTTACTATAGAGGGGTACCCGGCGCCCCGCCGGGTATTCTTCAAGGCCGCAAAGTAGCTGTCCAAGCAAAGAACGCTCGCCAACGTACCCCGGGCTGGATGACAACAGCCAGAAAATAGCACATCAAACGAACAAGGTGAATTGATTATGAATGCACAAGACTGCACACTGTACCACGGCGGCCTCAAAGGGGCGGAATCCGTTTTTGGCGAAAACGCCGAGAAATATGCTGTCCAGGAGGTGGTTTTCAGCTTTGACGGTCATCGGCTCAACCGGGACCGCAACACCGTGACCCTGAGCGAAGAGGAGTTGCAACGGGGTGATATCAGTATGGAACTCGCGTCGCGGATGATGAACCGGACCTACTATGAAACCGAGAAGATCCGCCGGGTTCTGCAGACAATTTTCCACATGGTTAACAAGGGGCACCAAGTCTTTGTCATCGGTACTATTCTGGAGGACAACTCGGTCAAGGGTGGCACCGGTTGGGCGGTGGAACTGGCAAAACTCTTCAATCGGCCGCTGCATGTGTTCGACCAGCCCCGCAGCCAATGGTTCACCTGGAAGGACGGGGATTGGAAGGAAGACAGCCCCAAAATTTGCTACAACACCTTTGTCGGATCGGGCACCCGCTATCTCAGCGACGCGGGTCTCGCCGCTATCAACCAGCTCTTTGCCGACAGTTTCGCCAAATAATCCGTGAGCACAACCCGATTTCCCGACACGCTCTCCGGGAAATCGGGACAACACCTGAATGCAGCCCGCTCTACTTGCCGATACAGAACTGGCTGAACACCGTATCCAGAACATCTTCAGGAGTGGTCAGTCCAGTGATGTCCCCTAGATGATCAAGAGCTGCCTGTACCTCGACCGCCAGCAGATCGACCGGTGCACCGGCAGTCATAGCCTGTTCGAATCTCTGGCAGGCAGCCAAAGTTTGGCTGAGCACAGCACGGTGCCGGGTATTGGGCGCACAGGTCATCTGCTCGGCAATTTCACCTTTTTCAGCCACAATCGCCCGATAGACGGCGTCCTGCAGTTCCTCTATCCCTTGATGCTTCTTGGCCGAGATCATCACAACACTCGTGCTAGAAAATTCGCGGCCCAAGGCCTCCAACTGCCCATCCGTGGCCAGGTCCCTCTTGTTGACCACCACCAGATAATTTTTCTCCCGGATACTGTCATAGAGCGCACGGTCACGCGATTCCATTCCCGCAAGGGCGTCCACTAAAAACAAAATCAGATCAGCCTCTTCCAGTTTCTGCCGCGCCCGCTCGATGCCAAGTGCTTCGACCGGATCTTCATGCATCCGGATGCCAGCAGTGTCAACCAGATGCACCGGGATGCCGCGAATGGCGATTCGCTCTTCGACAGTGTCCCGGGTCGTTCCAGGAAGCGGCGTTACCAAGGCCCGCTCTTCGCGCAACAAGGCATTCAGCAGGCTTGACTTGCCGACATTCGGCCGACCGGCAATAACCACTTTGACGCCTTCGCGAACAATTTTACCCTGCTCGGCCAAGGCAATCAACCGTTCCAGCGGGGCAATGACCATTGTTTGCACCTGCACGGTCGCCTCGGCGGTGTTGAATATCTCGACATCGTCATCGGGAAAATCAATGGCCACTTCCAACAGGGCGAGGAAACCGATCAGTTGCCGCCTGATAGCTTCCAGGTGCTCAAACAATTGTCCCTGGAGCTGATTGGCTGCCAGGCGGGCACCGGTTTCGGTTTGCGCCTGCAAAAGATCGAGGACTGCCTCCGCCCGGGTCAGATCGATCCGGCCTGCAAGAAAGGCCCGCTTGGTAAACTCGCCCGGTTCCGCGGGGCGGCCGCCCCATTCGAAGATGGTCCGCAGGATGGCCTGGAGAACGACGGAGGAACCGTGGCAATGCAATTCGACCACATCTTCCCGGGTATAGGTATGAGGGGGCCGCATGTATACAGCCAAGGCTTCGTCCAGGACCTGCCCGTCCCGGTTGATCACGGTGCCGTAATAAAGGGTGTGGCTGATGAAATGTCTGCGGGGTTTACGAGGAACAAAAAGCTTATGGAGTAACGGGAGGGCCTCCGGACCTGAAATCCGGATAATACCGATCCCCCCCGTGCCCAGCGCGGTAGCAATTGCGGCAATGGTGTCAGTCGTCGGATGGACGGCCACCTTGCCCTCCCCGCCGTTTTTTCGAAACCGGACGTCGGCCCTTGCCGGATTTGTAAATCAATACTTTCTTGAACAATCCCTCTCCGACCGAACGGCTGCGCACACCCTTGTCATCCTGCAGCACCATGTGCACCACCCGTCGCTCTGAGGGATTTAACGCCGGAATGGCCTGAGTCTTGCCGTCTATCTTTACCTGTGCCGCAAGCTCAACGGCCCGCACCTTCAGTTCCTCCGTTCTTCGCTCCCGAAAATCGCCAGCATTGAGGGCGAGCATAATTCTTTCGGGAAGATGGCGAGCCACCATTTTGCGCAGCAAATATTGCAGGCTGTCCAGGGTTCGCCCCTCGGGGCCGACAATATGCGCTTCATGCGGTCCAGTGATGTTACACTGGACTGTGTTCTCTTCAAAAACAACCTGCACCTCTGAGGGCAGGCCCATCAAGGTCAGCAAGCGATACAAATCGGCCTGAATGGCGTCGAGACTTTCTGCCGATGGGGGCTCGAGAGGAATTTCCTCTTCAACCTCTTCTGCTTCGTGGCTCTGCACTTCCTCGTTTTGCTCCCTTTTGACCTTACTTGTTCCCTCAGCAGACGCAGGGGTGGAGGATGTCCCATCTTTGGGGTCTTTCTCTGGCTCAGTTGCCACCCGAACTGCTTCCTCGACGGGCACCAGCTCGGTGGGGGCCATTTCCTCAACCGGGCCAGTCTTCTCAACCGGGTCGACTGGCGATGGGGGGACGTCGACTTCCTCATGCGGTGCAACCGTCTTGCGCTGCACCCGGATATGGGCTTTTTTCTTGCACAACCCAAAAATACCGGCCGACCCGGTTTCCAGTACTTCGATATCCATTTCCTCCCGGGAAGCCCCGAGAGCCTTACACGCCTGTTCGATAACCTCGGCTATATCCTTACCGTAAAAATCTTTTCCTTTCGCCATGATAAACCATCTCCGTCTTAGGGCTTAGGCCTTATTCTGCCGATTGATGAGATACTGTTGCAAGATAGAGAGCAGGTTGTTGACAAGCCAGTACAACACCAAACCCGAGGCGAAATTGATAAACATAACCGTGAATACAATCGGCAAAAACTGCATGATACGTGCCTGTGTTGGATCGGCCGTAGTCGGAGTCATTTTCTGTTGAAAATACATGGATGCACCCATCAGCAAGGTCAGAATCGGAATACCGTGCAGATAGGGAATATCGAAACCGATCCATAGTCTGTCAGGGGCGGACAGATCGTTGATCCACAACATGAAGGGGGCGTGCCGTAACTCGATGGCCGCCAGCAGTACTTGGTAGAGGGCAAAAAAGAAGGGGATCTGGATCAACATAGGCAGACAACCACCCACCGGGTTGACCTTGTAGGTTTTGTACAAGGTCATCATCTCCTGGTTCATCTTGGCAGGGTCATCCTTGTACCGCTCCCGCAACTTGGCAATCTTGGGTTGGAGTTTCTGCATGTTTTTCATGGATTTCATACCCTTTTGGGTAATCGGCCAAAAAACCAGTTTGATCAGCACGGTCAACAGGATAATGGCAAGACCGTAGTTGCCGCTGTATTGATGAAAAAAGTTAAGCAACCACAACATTGGTTTGCCGAGAACATCAAACCACCCGAAATCGACTGATTTTGCCAGATCATTGCCAGCCGACTCAAGAATTTGCAATTTTTTGGGACCAAAATAGAGCGTATAGGCGTACGATTTGGCTTCATGGGCTGCAATCGTCTGAATACCCTCGGCAATCGAGGTCCGCACCTGTTGTTCCGATCCCTGCAGGGTTACCGTCACTGGATTGCCCGTGGCCGGGATCACGGAGGTCATAAAATAATTGTCGACAAATCCAGTCCAACTGACCTTGCCCTGCAAAATCACAGGCCCCTCGGTCAATTTTTTGGGTTTAGTCTCCACCAATGCGCCGTTGACATAGGCAGCAGGTCCGGAAAACAAAAATTGACTGCTTTCTGAAGCATGGGAAAAAGGCTCGTTGTCCAACGACAGGGCGGGAGAGACCTGCACCGGTTTATCGGTAGTGTTCTGCACTTTGTATTCGGCATTGATCAGATAACTATCACCGCGGAAAGTCAGAGTGCGGACGATCGTGAGCCCTTCGGCCAACGAGGCGGTCATGGTCAACTTGGCGGTTTCATCCTCCTTGGCCAGTGCAATGCTGGATTTGTCCCCTTTAAACAGCGGCAAAGAAGCGCCGGTACCGTTATCGAGCGAAAAAAGCACGGGCAAGTCCCCAAGCCCCTTGCCGAGAATCAACTGCATCGGCCCGGAATCCTTTTCCATCTTGTTGCGGTAATTTTTAAGCACAAAACTCTGAAAACCACCGCCCTGCTCCTTGACCACCGCAGTATAGAGCGGGGTATCCACCGTGATATCCCTGGCTTTGGGATCCTTGGCAACCGACGGCTGACTGTTACCTGCCGAGGCGACAGTGGCCGGTGCTGAGGCTGGCGGGCTGGCGGGCCCGTTTGCCTGTTGCTGGGCCTGAGGAGCAGCCGGTGGTGGCTGAGGGACCGGGGTAGGGAACAAGTACTGATATCCAACCAGAATAACAAGAGAAAGAACAATGGCCAGAAAGGCTCTGTTTAAATCCATAGCAATACCTTTATGAACCCCTGATCGCGCAGAGGTGTTGATGAAAGGGGAATATACGTCTGCGGCGTCCGCTCACTTGACCGGATCATAGCCCCCCCGGGAAAAGGGATGGCAACGGACTATCCGCCACAAGGCCAGAAGCGTTCCCCGGAGAGCGCCGTATTTGGTAACGGCTTCAATTGCATACTGGGAGCAGGAGGGAACGAATCGGCAGGCTGGAGGGAAAAGGGGAGAGATGAGGTATTGGTACCCCCTGAACAACGCTATCAGGCATATCCCTGGCAGCTTGAGCCACCCAGTAAAGCGATGCAAGCCTCCAGCGGGGGCCTTGTTCGGCTGTTTAGACAAGGGCATTCTCTTCCACCTGGTTAACTGCCGATGATTCGAGCCACACTGGTTTGCATGTCAAGCAGACTGTTGATTGCGAATCCAGGGCGGATCGTCAAGACGACGTCGGCAGCTGCGGGAAACAGGTCTCGGTTCAGACGGAAAACTTCCCGTATCAACCGTTTGATCCTGTTGCGCCGCACCGCATTGCCGGCTTTCCGGTGTACACTGATTCCTAACCGATTGTACTCAAGGGCGTTCGGCAGGACGATCAGGGCATATCCGTCGCCCCAGAGCCGCCGGCCGGACCGGTAAACGCGCTGGAACTCCCCGGTGGTTCGCAAAAGATGTTTTTTTGGGAGTGTGAGACGATCCAAATGGCTTAGGCAGCCAACTGTTTGCGGCCCTTAGCTCTTCTTCTTTTGATCACCGCTTGACCGGAGCGTGTTTTCATGCGCACGAGAAAGCCATGGGTGCGGGCACGTTTGGTGTTGCTGGGCTGGTAGGTTCTTTTGCTCATAATCCAATTCCTTTATTGCAGACAATCTGTTTAATAGAGGGCATGGGGTGACGGTTTCCCCCATGGCTCGACGGTTCTTTTTTCTCGTCCCGGACCTGCGCGCCGGCGGTGAGAATGCAGGCAATCGGGCATCTTAAAAAGCGGAAACGGCAAAAAGCCGGCTGTTCACTCTTAAAAAGTTTCTATTTTAATCACAGTGCACCATATCTGTCAAATTATTTCACCTCGATAAAGGTCAAGCATGCAACCGCAGCGCTATCAGGATATCGATTGGAACCTCCTCTGGCGCCAGGCGCAGGCAGAAAAATCATGGCAATCCAAAGGTGCTTCCGATTGGGACGCCCGGGCGGTCTCCTTTGCCCAAAGAACCGAACAATCGCCCTATACTCACGCATTCCTTCACTTGCTTCATCCCGATCCTGACTGGTCGGTCCTTGATGTCGGCAGCGGCCCCGGAACATTGGCCCTGCCGCTGGCGTCCCGGGTGAAGACGGTCACCTGTATCGATTTCTCGGCTACCATGCTAAAAATTCTGGCCGACCGGGCCGCAGAGGAGCAGCTTGCCAACATCAGGATCTGCCCCATCTCATGGACCGACGACTGGAAACAGCATGGGGTCGCCCCCCATGATCTCGTCATTGCATCGCGCTCCTTGGCCGTACCCGACCTTGACGCTGCCCTCCGCCGACTCACCGACTTCGCCCTCCATAAGGTAGCGGTCACCGACCGGGTCGGCTACGGTCCCTTTGATCCCGATGCCTTTGCCGCTGTCGGCCGCCCTCTGAATCCTGGCCCGGATTATATCTATACGGTCAATATCCTCTACCGGATGGGCTATCTGGCATCCGTTGATTTTATCCGGCTGGAAGAAACTGCGCGCTACCCATCCTTCGATCAAGCCGCTTCCCGCTACCTGTGGATGTTCCGGGATTTGTCGGCAACTGAAACCAAACGGCTGCATCGCTACCTCCATTCCATCAGCGTTCTCCATGCGGATGGCACAGTTTCCCTGCATTGCCGCCATGTCCCGACCTGGGCCTTCATCAGTTGGCATCCTGATCGTTCCCCGCAATTGCCGGGCAGCAAACAATGCGGCTAAGTGCCGTATCGTTCTCCTCACCGGGTCGGGGCGATAAACCCCAGGGTGCTTGCAAATATAAGCCGATACCGTATAATGGCGTTCTTTTCTAGGACTGGTTGCGGGCCTTGTGCGCAGATACCGTAACTTGCCAATCTTCAGCCGATGTGCTCAGCGCATCCACGGATACTCATGACTGACTTTGACATCGCCGTCATAGGCGCAGGCCACGCCGGCTGCGAAGCTGCGCTGGCTGCGGCCCGCATGGGCTGCCGCACCCTTGTATGCATCATCAACGCCGACACCATCGGCGCTATGTCCTGCAATCCAGCCATTGGCGGTCTGGCCAAGGGGCACCTGGTCAAGGAAATTGACGCTCTGGGTGGTGAAATGGCGAAAAACATTGATGCCACCGGCATCCAATTCCGCCGGCTCAACACCAGCAAGGGTCCGGCTGTCCGTTCTTCCCGGGCACAGGCCGACAGGCTGCTGTATCGGCTCCGCATGAAACATGTCCTGGAAAATCAGCCCAATCTGGCGATCCGCCAAGCGGTCGTGGACGAAATCCTGATCGAGAACGGGAAGGTTGCCGGCCTCCGCACCTCGCTGGATGAACATATCCGGGTCAAGGCGATCGTCGTGGCCACCGGCACCTTCCTCAACGGCCTGATCCATATCGGTTTGAAAAATTTCCCGGCTGGCCGCATGGGGGACGTCCCCTCAACCAAGCTAGCCCAGTGGTTCGCCGCCGCCGGTTTTTCAGTGGGCCGCATGAAAACGGGGACAACACCACGACTTGACGGCAACACCATCGACTACTCCCGGCTGGAGGCTCAGCACACCGACGAGGAACCGGTCCTTTTTTCCTTCTCCTCAAGCAGCGAGCCGCCATTGGCTCAACGGCCCTGTTACATCACCTACACCAACGAGCGCACCCACGAAATCATCCGCGGCTCCATTCATCAGTCGCCGATGTATGCAGGCATCATTGAGGGGGTGGGCGCCCGATACTGTCCCTCGATTGAAGACAAGGTCATGCGGTTTCCTGAGAAAATCCGCCACCAGATTTTTCTCGAACCCGAGGGCCTTGAAACCATCGAAATATATCCCAACGGCATTCCCACCAGCCTCCCCTTGGCCACCCAGATCGCCATGGTCCATTCGATTCCCGGATTGGAGCAGGCACGCATCATCCGCCCCGGTTACGCCATTGAATATGATTATGTCGATCCAACCGAATTGAAACCAACGCTGGAGACAAAGAAAATCGGAGGCCTCTTCCTCGCCGGCCAGATCAACGGCACCTCTGGTTACGAAGAAGCGGCCGGTCAAGGACTGATGGCCGCGATCAACGCGGTTCAGTCTGTGCGGGGAGAAGCGCCGGTCATTCTCGACCGTTCCCAGGCTTATCTCGGCGTGCTGATTGACGATCTTGTGACCCTCGGCACCAAGGAGCCCTACCGCCTATTCACCTCACGGGCGGAATACCGCCTGCTTTTAAGGGAAGACAACGCAGATATCCGGCTCAGAGAAATTGGGTATCGGATCGGGTTGGTAGACGAACCGACCTGGAAGACGTTTCAGCACAAGCAACGATGTATCGAACAAACGGCTCGTCAACTCGACGAAACCCGGATCAAGCCCCAGGATGCGGTCAACGCCTTTCTCGCGCGGCACAATTCCACAGCAATCACCCAGGCCGTAACCCTCGCGGAGCTGTTGCGCCGGCCGGAGATTCGGCTGCAGCACCTTTACGATCTCGCCGGAGAGACCGACCTCGGCTTTTCATTGCCCACCGAGGCTCTGGCGTTTCGAGACGAAATTGAACTCCAGGTGAAATACGAGGGGTATATCAGACGGCAGGAGGAACAGATCATCCGCTTCAAAAAACTTGAACGTATCGAACTGCCCCCCGACATGGTCTACAAGGGCTTACCTGGCCTTTCCAACGAAGTGGTTGAAAAGCTGACCAGGGTGCAGCCTCGATCCTTGGGCCAGGCCTCAAGGATTTCCGGCGTCACCCCGGCGGCCCTGTCCGTCCTTCAGGTGCACTTGAAGCGTCTGGGCATTCTCTAAACAGAGGGACTCGGAATGCTTACATATCCATCGATCGATCCGATCCTGCTCTCTCTGGGCCCTGTACAGATCCGCTGGTATGGTCTGATGTACGTCATCGGCTTTACCGCTGCCTACCTGCTGGTCATGTATCAGGCAAAAAAATTCCGTTGGCAACAGCTGCTGCATCATATCGACAATCTGCATCTAACCCTGATCCTGGGAGTGGTCATCGGCGGCCGCCTAGGGTACGTACTTTTTTACAATCCGGCCTATTATCTTTCCCATCCCCTCGAAATACCAGCCATCTGGTCTGGGGGCATGTCCTTTCATGGAGGCTGCCTGGGGGCACTTTTAGCCGGTTATTTTTACTGCCGCCGCACAGGATTGGATTTCTGGAAAGCCGCCGACCTGTTTATCGTCACCGTGCCTATCGGTCTGTTCTTTGGCCGGCTGGGCAACTTTATAAACGGTGAACTGTACGGCAGAATCACCACTGCCCCCTGGGGTATGGTTTTTCCCGATGGCGGCCCTCTGCCCCGGCACCCTTCGCAACTCTACGAAGCCACTCTCGAGGGATTGATTCTCTTCCTGATCCTCTGGGGAATAAAAGCCAAGCCTTGGCAGCCAGTCCACTCGTCCAGGTGGCCACACGGCTCTCTGTTGGCTCTTTTTCTTGGACTCTATGGCTGTTTCAGATTCCTGGTTGAGTTTGTGCGCGAACCCGATCCTCAAATCGGCCTCATCGGATCAATTTTTTCGATGGGCCAGCTGCTCTGCCTGCTGATGCTGGGAGCGGGAATACTCGTCTGGTTTGGAAGAATAATGGCAACCGCGAAACAAACCAACCGATAACGCCGCTTCGCCCCACTACTGGGCAACCCCATCCACGTTATTGAATCCTTACTGAAAGATCCTTCCCCGGCCGAAATTTGACCACTCGGCGAGAAGGTATGGGAATAGTCTCCCCCGTTTTCGGATTTCTGCCGGTTCGAGGAGCTCGGTCCACAGTAGAAAAGCTGCCGAACCCTGCTAAAGTCACGCGCTTGCCCTCTTGTATCGCCTCAGACAAGAATGACAGCAATCCATTCAATCCCCGCTCTGCCGCGCTTTTCGTAATCTGCGCTGAACTTGCAATAGATGCAACTAGATCGTTTTTATTCATGGGCTTTCCTCGCTTCTGTCCATGCGGACCTTGAGCCCGCCAACTCATCAGGTGAGACCGGTTATAGAAAGCCACAATAAAGCCCAGGAAAAAAGAAAAAACAATTGTAGGAATTACCTAGCAGCAGCTAGGTAATGTTACCTAGAGAATAGTAATAGTGGAGTGAATCGAGGATGTTACGACAATAGATGTTTTTTTAAAAAAAGTAAGAAAAAATCAAAATTTTTCGATGGGAAAAAATATCTCGCTTCGAACCACGTGATTGACGAGATCCACGGTGTTTTTCATTTTATATTTTTTCAACAGACTTGCCCGATGATGATCGATCGTTCTAGGGCTGAGATCAAGCATCTCGCCAATAGCCTTGCTTGAGAGCCCCTGGACAACCAGTTGCAGTACCTGTTTTTCCCGATCACTGAGAAGGAAGAATGGCGCCTTGACCTGATCCCTGAAACCGGCAATCACCTCGCCGGTCACCTCCGGTGAGAGCTGAGAGGAAATGTAGGACTTCCCTTCGCGAATCGTCTTGATTGCCGTGAGCAGTTCACTGTCGGAATCATCTTTAATGAGGTATCCATGGGCTCCGGCTGCCATGGCCTGATAAAAATGATGGCTGCCGGAATGCATAGTCAGAATCAAAATAGCCATCGATGGATACAGCTTCTTGATTCTTCCGACCGCTTCAATGCCGTTGAGGTGCGGCATGGTGATATCCAGGATTACCATATCCGGAGGGTGTTGTTGCAAACGCTCCAGCAATTCAACACCGTCGCCGGCTTCCGCAATAATATGCAGGGAGGCATCCTGTTGAATGAGGCTCTTCAGCCCCTGACGGATAAGACTGTGGTCATCGGCGATAACAATACGATAGGGTGCCATGTTCAGTATCCCATTATCGAAAGACCAAACTCACTGGACAATGATCGGAGCCGGTGACCTCATCATGAATAGCTGCATCGACAACCCGGCCGCCACTGGCTCCATCGACAATGAAATAGTCGATTCTCCAACCGATATTTTTCGCCCGTGCATTGAAGCGGTAGCTCCACCAGGTATAACGAGCCGGAGAGGAATCAAATTTTCTGAACGTATCGATATAGCCAGCGGCGGTGATTGTGTCCATCCACGCTCGCTCCTGTGGGGAAAAACCGGGATTATTCACATTGGCCTTAGGATTGGCCAGGTCGATCTCTTTGTGGGCCACGTTAAGATCACCGCAAAGCACCAGAGATTTACTGCGGGAGAGGTGATCCATATGAGCGAGCAAAGCCCGATTGAAATCCTGCTTGAAGGCAAGACGCTTCAACTCAGGCTGGGCATTGGGTGAGTAGACATTGATGAAATAAAAATCGGCGAATTCAAGCGTCAGCACCCGGCCTTCCTCATCAAAGGAGGGACAGTCGAGTCCATGCCAGATCTGGAGCGGCGCGGTTTTCGTGAAGATCGCTGTTCCAGAATACCCTTTCTTCTTTGCCGGGTTCCAAAATAAGTGGTAGCCGTCTACGCTGCGCAACGCATCGGGTATTTGATCCGGATGCACCTTAATTTCCTGCAGGGCAACAATATCGGCATCAAAATCGTGAAGGACCTCGAGAAACCCGTTTTTCAATGCCGCTCGCAGCCCGTTGACGTTCCAGGAGACAAATTTTTTTTCTGCCTGCTTGTGCATACCGCTCCTCTTGTTTTTTATTCGCGGCGTCACGCCAATTTTCGGGCACCAGGCCGCGATCACGCAGCGATCGCAATGGGGACGCACCGGTTTGCACGTTCCCTGGCCAAAGGCAACCAGGATGGAGTTGATACCTGCCCAAGAGTGCTCCGGCAATATTTTGCGCAGGGCCATTTCGGTCTGCAGCGGTGTTGTGGTCTGAACCACTCCCCAGATATTCATGATGCGATGCACATGCGTGTCCACGCATATCGCCGGTTTGTTGAAGGCCACAGCAATCACAAGATTGGCGGTCTTGCGTCCGACACCGGGCAAGGTGAGCAGGCTTTCGATATCCTGGGGAACAACGCCGTCGAACTGCTCTTTGAGCACCACTGGTAACTGGTTGAGATATTTTGCCTTGCTACGAAAAAAGCCCACTGGGTAAATCAGCTTTTCCAGTTCCTCGACCGTCAGCCGCGCCAACTCATCAACCGTTCCGGCCAAGGCAAAAAGCTTACGGGATGCGATTGCCGTCACCTCGTCCTTGGTCCGCGCCGAGAGGATGGTCGCCACCAGCACTTTGAATGGATCACGAGTTTGGGCTGCAATCAGATCGACAACCGGGACCTGGTAGCCGCTGACTTCACGCTCCAGAAGAGGAAGAATTGTATCAAGGGAGATGCTCATGTGCTCTGTCAAGCAAAGGTCAAAAAAGCATTGACCCGACAAGATTGTTCATCAATTTCAAATAACTAGCATGGAAAAACAAGATGAAGCGACATTTATAAACGACTGAGAGTCGTATAAGAAAAAAGAAAAACCAGCGCCTCAATGACGCTGGTTTTACATACGGCCAACACAGCCGGAAAAAAGTCACCCTAAAAGGGGCTTCACCTAAAAAAAATTGGTGGCAATCGAAATTGCGCAATTCGAGGGTCCTTGCTTTCATGCCATCAAAGCACGATTACCTCTCCGGTGGCCAGATCGTAATAGGTTGCAACAACAAACACTTTTCCCTCTTGCACCAGATCAGCGACAATCGGCTCCGATTCCTCGATTTTCTTAGCCATGGTTTTGGCGAGTTCCATGGCGGCATTATTGGTCCAATGTCCTTCCTGGCCTTTGGCTTTTTTCAACGCCGCCTCGATGGCGGGGGTCAAACTGGCAATATGACCGCCCAATTTTACGCCTTGCGCCACCGCTCCGACCGCCCCGCAAGAGGAATGGCCCATGACCATAACCAGCGGGGTATGCAGATGTGAGACTGCATATTCAATACTGCCGAGGATGTGATCATTAATGATATTTCCCGCGACTCTCAGCACAAACAGATCACCAAGGCCCTGATCAAAAATATCGACCGGCGGGACCCGTGAATCGGCGCAGGCAAGAACCACCGCAATAGGTTCCTGCCGCGAAACCAAGCCTTTTCGTGATTCTTCGCAATGGTTTGGATGTTCTAATTTTCCTGTAAGAAATCTTTTATTGCCGTTCAACAGTATTTGAAGCGCTTCCTTCCCTGTCACCTTGCCTTTTGCTGCTTGCATTGCGCACGTCCTTTTCATGGTCTGAGTTGTTGTTTCATTCTGGAACAAAACATGAGGCCAATGGAGCTGCTTCTCCGTCTCCCTTACGGAAAAGCGCAAAAACATATCAGTTGCGCTGCGTTTCAGCTACAGAAAAAATGAAAGGATGCGGGGACCATATGCCAAAGGCATCGCCGCAATAAAAAAAACAAAACCAATTATTTTTCGCTGCCGTACGACTCCTGCTGGTACTCATAATAACCAAATACCTTGTAATCAAGAACCGTTGCCCGGTAGGCGTTAAATACAACCCCAAGTATTTTATCGCGTCCGATGGCGTCGGCCAGAGCCTTAACGTATTCGCGACGCGATGCACCATGTTTAACCACCAAAACCACGCCATCGACATGCTGGGCAAGCACAGCTGTCTCACTGGCGGCATGAAGCGGGGGGCTGTCGAAAAGGACAATCCGGTCATCGTAGCGCTGGGCCAGTTCATCGACCAAGCTGGTCATGGCAGCTGAGCCGAGGAGTTCAGCGGGATTGATTGAACGGGGACCCGCTTGCAAAATAGAGAGTTTTTCAATGCCGGACGGCACCAGCAATTCCGGTATTTGCTTTTTATGCTGCAGATAGTCAGCCAATCCGGTTTTGTTACCTAAACCAAAGAAGTTGTGTTGCGCGGGCTTGCGTAAATCGCAATCCACCAACAAGCAGTAGTTGTCCACCCCCTGGGCGAGTGAAATCCCCAGATTGGCGCAGATAAAGCTCTTCCCCTCATTAGGAGCGGCGCTGGTCACCAGGATGGTCCGGGGAATTTTTCCGGATGGCGGAAAAAGGATCCGCGTTCTCAGCGCACGGATGCTTTCCGCCACCGGTCCGGTCGTCATAGTTGCGAGAATCAGCCGATCATCCCATTGTCCTGGCCGCTGCACATCTTGTTCAGCAATCTCTTCCCGGAGCGCAATCGGGGAAACAGGGGCAGGTTCAAAGGAATTGCGGCTTTCAACCGCCACCTGCTCCACCTCTTCTCTCTCTAACTCCACCGATTCATCAGCCCGCTTCAAGGCATTGAATACCTTTCCCACATACACCTCCACCAACCGTTAAAACGCAGATGCCTCGCCACGATTCGAGCACTCTCCCGCTCAAAGGTGAAAAGCTCCAACTTACCGATAATACTTCCACAAGAAGAACACGCACACAATTCCGACCAAAGCTACACCACCAAGCACCGTCAGGATCAATCGGTTCTTTTTCTTTGAGTTGACAGCAGGTAGGGTGTTGTCCTCACCAGGGAAATGAAGATCGTCGACACTCTCTTCAATAAGTTCGGCACCGATCACTGGGGTGTTTTCGGCAAATCCGGTGAGCAAAGCGTGATCGCAGATGATATTGATCAGCCTGGGAGTGCCTTGACTCACCCTGTGAATCACCGCAATGGCCTCCTCGGAAAAAATATTGAGATGGCGAGCTCCTGCATGGCGCAAACGGAAAAGAATATATTGCCGTGTTTCATCCAGCGTGAACCGATGGAGATGGAAACGGATGCCGATGCGCTGTCGCAAGGGCAGGAGCCGGTCATCGCTCATGCGCTCATTGAGTTCCGGTTGGCCCACCAAAAAAATAGAGAGCACATCCTGCCCCTTTTCTTCGAGATTTGAGAGCAGGCGAATTTCTTCCAGCAGATCAACCGGGAGAACATGGGCTTCATCGAAAATCAACAACACCCGTTCGTCCTTGCTGTAACACTCTTTCAGCAGGTTGCCGAATTCGATCAGGAACATCGCCTTGTTCCCGTCCCAATGCAACCCGAGCTTTTTGGCGATGTAGGAAAAAAACTCATCGCGATAGAGAATCGGATTGTTGAGTAGGCAGAGATGCACATCCTGCTCTAAAGAATTGACCAAGGCTTGGAGCAAGGTTGTCTTGCCTGAGCCGACATCAGCGGTCAGCACCAGAAAGCATTTTTTACTGAGAATGCCATATTTGAGTATAGCCAGCCCTTCTTGGTGGGTTTCACTCATAAAAACCACCGAAGGATCAGGCGTTAGGGCAAAGGGTTTCCTGGCAAGCCCGTAATATTTAGTATACATTTTTTATTTACGCGAAAAATAGAGAGAATATTTTCAAACGATAATCATGCCTTTGATCCACATAACAGCGATTACTGCCAACAAGACGGACCCATACAACGAAATCAAGACCACACTGAATCGAAAAACCCGCTTCTCTTTCCTGATCTCGTCCTCTTTTTCAATAAAGGGAATGGCACAGATCACCGGCACACCAATGTATTCCTCGAGTTCGCCGACATCTTTAAAGGAGGTATCGATAAAATCGAGAGCCAAGACGGAACCAATACTGATTCCCAGTCCAACAGCAATGGCGACAAAAAATATTTTGAAAAAATTCGGTTTGAATGGTTTCTCAGGAAGACGGGCGGAATCGACAATTTTAAATTTGCTGCCTTTTTGATTCTTCTCAAGATTTTCAGCGGATTGCGCTTGCAGGTTTTGGGCAACCAACTGATCGTAATGACGACGCAATTCATTATAATCCCTGGTGAGACTGGTCCATTCCGCTTCCCGGGTGGGAACCGCCTCAATCCATCTCTGATATTGTGCTATTTGGGGGGGGATTTTCGCCTGTTCTTCACGCAATTGAGTAATATTAACGTCAATCTGCTTCAATTGGGTTTGTATCTTCTGGCCTTCCAAACTGGATGCCAGCATAGACCTGCTTGGAGCCGATTGGGTTTCTTGTTTGGCAAGTGGCCGCACAGTACCACCCTTGCTCTCCAATTGCGCGATCAACTGCTTGGTCCGCCTGACTTCCGGATGAATATCGGTATATTTCCCTTGCAGTTCCCCAAGATGCGCCCGCAACCGCTGCAATCGAACCGCATCGTTATCAGGCTGCCGCGGGGAGGTGTTTGTCGGTTCGGATCCGACACGGAGAGCTGCCAGCCGTTGCTGCATTCCCGCCTGCTCCTGAATCATGACCTTTGTACGTTCAAGTTCTTGGATGGAATTCTGAATCCCTTGATTATGCTGCATGAGCGCTTGGAGTTGTGCGAGATTACTTTGCCGCTGCTCCGGCATTTCGTTGAAGTACTTCAGTTTATAATCCCGCATTTGCTGTTCTTTTTCATCAAGCACCTTTTTCGACGTGGACAATTCACTCTGGGTATATTTAGAGGTTTCGGTCGCCCGTTCTTCCCGGTATTTGAGATTTTCTTCAATAAAGAGTGACGCCAACCCATTGGTCACCTTCGTCACCTTTTGCGGATCTGTCCCTTGATACGAAACACTGAAAATATCGCCTTTATTTGCCGGCAGGATACTGATATCCTTGCGCATCGTTTCAATAACATCCTCAATCGGCATTTTTTTTCTCGCTTCCTCAAACAAAGAAAACTGGATGATAACCTTTTCAAGGCTGTTGCGGCTGGTTACCAATTCTTTTAAGGTCGCTAAGGACTCCTGTAACCTTACCCGTCCCTGCTCGGGATCCATTTTAGCGGGATTGATCTGCTGTTGTTCGTAGCTGAGCAAAGCGGTGCTTTGATATATTTTTGGAACATAAAAGTAGTAGCCAAGCCCCACCGTTATGCCAACCAGCAGGCTGCTGATGATGAGACGCCACCTACCAATAACGAGATCGACATATTTCTTGATCAACTGACGCTGCTTAATATCCATAGCTCATCGATTTGTATTGTTATTTAAACACTAGTCATTATGCAAACAGCAGACTCAACCACCTGCGTGATCGGAGACATCCACGGTTGCCACGCTTCGCTCACCATCTTACTGCAAAAAGTGCTCCATCGGGCTGACACCCTTGTTTTCCTCGGCGATTATGTTGACCGTGGACCAAACTCCAGGGAAGTAGTGGCAACCATCCTGTCCCTCTGCTCAACCCATCCCCGTGTCGTTCCCTTGATGGGAAATCACGATTCCCTTTTTCTTCAGTATCTGACCGATGGGGACAGCAGCCTTTTTCTTCAGGTCGGGGGAATGCAGACGATTGCCAGTTATCAACTCTCTCCTTTGGCAACGGCGGAGGAAAAAACCAAACGCGTTCCCCCTGAGCACATCGCCTTTCTCAGGAGTCTGCCCCTTTTCTGGGAAGACCAGCACGCGCTGTATGTGCATGCTGGTTTACAACCCGGCCGCCACCTCAGTCAACAGACAGCTCAATGGTGCCTATGGGCTCGCGAGTCGTTTCTCTTGAGCCCTTATGATTTCGGCAAACCGGTTGTCTTTGGCCACACCGTTTTCAGCGACCCATACTTGACGGACAACAAAATCGGCATCGACACCGGAGCTGTGTATGGCGGTCGGTTAACAGCCCTATTGCTGCCGGAAAGGGAGTTGATCAGCGTGCCAGGAGAAGCAATTGCATTGCCCGATGCTCCTGTATAGTAGATGATAGAAAAAAAAAGAAAAAGAAGTACCTTACAATTCTTCGAAAATAAACGGGGTGACCGTCGCAATATCGGGGCTTCCCATGAGGAGCATGCACAATCTGTCAACTCCCAGGGCAATACCCGCCGTTTCCCCCACCAGACGCAACTCCGCAAGAAATTTTTCCGGTAGCAGAACCTCTCTTCCGGCTGCCCGCAGCGTGGCCTGTTCCAACGCGAAACGATGCCGTTGTTCCAGCGGGTCGACTAGTTCGGAAAAACCATTGGCCAGTTCCACCCCGGCGATATAAAGTTCGAAGCGTTCGGCCACTGCGGGATTCTGACGACTTCGGCGGGCAAGAGAGCCCAGCTCAACGGGGAAATCATGAAGGAAAACAGGTCGTTCCCGTCCCAGGTGCGGTTCGATCTCGGTTACCAAGATCTCGTCAAAATTCCCCGCGCGCAACACTGCGCCGACATCACGGCCAGCATAGCGCTGAAAGGCCTCGGTCACGGTCAACCGATTCCACGGCGGGGTGAGCGCCACCCGGCAATCCCGCCAAGATAGATATTGCAAGGGTGAGCTTGCGGACCCATGGGACAATTGACGCCCAAGGGTGCAGATCAGCGCCTCGCATTGTTGCATCAAATCAAAATAATCCCATCCCTTGTGATACCACTCGAGCATGGTGAATTCCGATTGATGCAGCCGCCCGTGCTCCTCCTTGCGGAAACAATGGCAAATCTGAAATATGCGGGTGCACCCCCTAGCGAGAAGCCGTTTCATGCACAATTCAGGAGAAGTGTGCAGATAACAATCTTCGCTGGAGAAAGGAATCAGATTGGATTCGGGAATCAGGACCGGCAACCGCAGGGGGGTATCGACTTCAATGTAGTCGCGTTCGAGAAAAAACGAACGGATAGCCTGCAGCAGGTTTGATCGCTGCCGCAGGCCCTCAGGCGTGAGCATTTCTGCTTATTCTTTCACCCGGGTGATATAGGAACCTGTTCGGGTATCAATTTGAATTTTATCGCCTTTTTCGACAAAAGGAGGCACTTGGAGCTGAAACCCGGTTTCCACGGTCACTGGTTTAGTGTCGGAACCAGAAGTGTCCCCCTTAGCCCAGGGGTCGGCTACCGTCACCTCAAGATTGACAAAGGTAGGCAGAGTGACGTCGATGGGACGGTCGCCAAAAAAGAGGACCTGTACTTCCATGTTGTCAATCAGAAAACTGAGATTATCGCCCAATTGCTCTTTGGTGAGGAAAATCTGCTCAAAAGAGACCGTATCCATGAAATGATATTCGTCATCCTGGGCATAGAGGAACTGCATGTTCCGCTCTTCAAGATTCGGCCGGTCAAATTTATCATTGGATCGATAAGTCTGGGTGAATTGGATTCCGGTGATCATATTGCGCATCTTGGTCCGGTAAAGGGCCTGCCCTTTTCCCGGTTTTGAAAAATCAAATTCAGTGACAATATACGGTTCGCCATCAATTTGAATTTTCAGGCCTTTGCGCAAATCAGAAGCTGTATACATGGATTCATCCTTAACTCTTTATTAATCGGTTGCTTTAAAGAGGAGCCATGTTACGGTACGTCCTGATTTTTTGCAACAGCTTCCTGCATCGCCGATGAAATTATCCTTAAGCATCCGGTCTTCCCTTGTGTTCAAAACGCAATGTTTATAAACTGCTGCTCCATGAACAGCAACAATCCAAATTGCGAGCGCACCCAGTGATTCGAGCAGGGGTACTCTCAGATACGCATCTCAGTCGACCGGACAGCCTCTTGACCAAGCAGGTCCAGGACTGTTTCCGCGGATGCGACATGATCATCCATGCGGGCGACCTGACTTCGCTCTCTGTGCTTGAGGCCTTCCACAGTACAACCATCCATGCGGTATGCGGCAACATGTGCGGCGACGACGTCCGTGCCCGTTATCCCGAGCAGAAGCTCTTCAACCTTGGCCGGTACACTATTGGCCTCACCCACGGAGCCGGACTGGAGCAGGGTATTGAAAGTGCGCTCTGGCGTCTCTTTCCCGAGGCGGACTGTATGATTTACGGCCACACCCACCAACCGGCCTGCCACCGTCACGGTGGGACACTTTTTCTCAATCCAGGAAGTTTTCAGGCCACCAGCCGCTATGGCGCACCAGGAACATACGCTATCCTTGAAGCCGGCGACGAGCTTTCCGCCCGTATTCTGGAAAGACCGCAAACGCCATGAATACCCTGTGGGCACCTTGGCGGATGGAACATGTCCTCGGCACGGCCCCCAAGGTCAGCGGCTGTCTCTTCGAACCTCCCGGGACCGCCACCCAGGACAAACCACATCTGCTGCTCTTTCGCGATGCCCTGACCGTGGTTCTGCTCAACCGTTTTCCCTATGCCAATGGTCATCTTTTAGTCGCGCCCCGACGGCACCTGAGCGACCTCACCGAACTCACCGCAGAGGAGAATACCCGGTTAATGACCATGCTGTCCGCTTGCTGCACTATTCTGCGCCGCCATCTGCGCCCACAGGGAATCAACATCGGCCTCAACCTGGGGAAAGCTGCCGGCGCCGGCATTGCTGACCATCTCCACTTCCACCTTGTTCCTCGTTGGGATGGGGATCACAATTTCATGACCGTGTGCGCGGAAATTAGAACCATCCCCCAGCACATCGAACAGACCTTTGACCTCTTCGCGCCGGATTTTCTCGATCCGATCGCATATCCCAGCCATGAGCACACCGCCTAAAATAACCCCCATGCTCCAGCAGTACTTGGAGATCAAAGAGCAGCATCCGGACACCATCCTGTTCTATCGCATGGGCGATTTCTACGAGATGTTCTTTGACGATGCCGTGACTGCCGCCAAGGTCTTGGGGATCACCCTGACTTCTCGCAGCGCCAAGGACGAGGTCAACAAAATTCCGATGTGCGGTGTGCCCTTTCATGCGGTGACCGGGTATCTCGGCAGGATGATCAAGGCCGGTTACCGGGTGGCTATTTGCGAGCAGGTCGAGGATCCCAAGGAGGCCAAAGGCATTGTCAAACGGGAAGTTGTCCGGGTGGTCAGTCCTGGCGTCACCACCGACGACCAACTCCTCGATGCCAAGTCGGACTGTTACGTCTGTGCGCTGTCGATCAGCCGTAAATCAGCCAAGGAGATGCTGGCTGGACTCGCTTTTATCGACATCTCCACCGGTCGCTTTCAGGTCAGCGAGATCGCCTTTCCTCCCAAGGATCCCGCCCCCCTGATTGACGAGTTCACCCGCCTGCGCCCCGCCGAGCTTTTGCTGGCTCACTCCGAAATGGAGGAGTACGCCAACTTGACCGTCCTGCTGACCACCCTTTTAGGTCAGCTTTGCCTCACCGGACGCCCTGACGTTCATTTCGAGGCCCGGATGGCTCACACTACCTTGACCGAACATTTTCGCACCACCAGCCTGGCCGGATTCGGCTGCGAGACCTTCACCGCAGCGATCAATGCCGCCGGGGCCCTGCTGCTCTATCTGCGGGAGACACAAAAATCCGATCTGTCCCACATCAAAAGGATCAGCCCCCTCACCCACAGCGGCTATCTGATCATTGACGAAGCCTCCCGTCGCAACCTGGAACTCACCGAAACCCTTGTCGGCGGGCAGCGAGAAGGTTCGTTGTTATCGGTGCTTGATCGGACAGCCACCCCCATGGGCGCCCGCCTGCTGCGGCGCTGGCTGCTCTTTCCTCTCCAGGATGCGGAACAGATCGAGACCCGCCTGAGCAGCGTCCAGGAACTGATCCTGCATGCCGAAGCCAGGGCTGCCATGCGCACCCTGCTTGCTGCGGTCTACGATCTGGAGCGGTTGTGCAGCCGGCTTGTACTGGGACATGGTAATGCCCGGGACATGAGCGCCATTAAAACCTCCCTGGCGCAATTTCCAGCCATGCAGGCTCTGCTGACGGACCGCTCTTCTCCCCTACTGTGCACCATGGCCACCGAATTCGATACCCTGGCCGACCTGCACCTGCTTATCGACAATGCTATCCGTGACGACGCCCCGATCACCCTGCGGGAGGGTAACCTGATCAGGGAGGGTTATCACGCCGAACTCGACCGTCTCCTCATCCTGCTCCGCGACGGTAAAAAGCTGATCCTCAATTTGGAGAATAGCGAGCGGGAACGCTCCGGCCTGGCAAAACTTAAGGTCGGCTATAACAAGGTGTTCGGTTATTATTTCGAAGTGAGCCGCAGCCAGGCCGATGCCCTGCCCGACTATTTCATCCGCAAGCAGACCCTGGTTAATGCCGAACGCTTCATCACCCCCGAGCTCAAGGAACTGGAACAAGCCATCACTACCGCCCAGGAACGACGCCTGGAACTTGAATATGCGCTCTTCTTGGAAATCCGGGAACAACTCGTCGAACACAGCCAACGCCTGCTGACCAGCGCCAACCTCTTGGCCCAGATTGACGTCCTCGCCTGTTTTGCCGAGATTGCTAGCCGTTACCGCTACTGCCGGCCAGCAATCAATACCGAGCGCGTCATCACCATCACCGAAGGCCGGCACCCCGTCATCGAAAGAGCCCTTGAACCCGGCCGCTTTGTCCCCAACGATGTCCACTTGAATCAAGATGACAACGAACTGCTGATCATCACCGGCCCCAACATGGCGGGAAAATCGACAGTATTGCGACAAACCGCCCTGATTGTACTAATGGCCCATCTCGGCAGCTTCGTCCCGGCAGAATCCGCCGACATCTGCCTGGTGGATCGTATTTTCACCCGGGTTGGCGCCATGGATGACCTCCGGCGGGGCCAATCGACCTTCATGGTGGAAATGAACGAGACCGCCAATATACTGAATAACGCCACCGAAAACAGCTTGGTCATTCTCGATGAAATCGGTCGAGGGACCTCGACCTATGATGGTTTGGCCATAGCTTGGGCAGTGGTGGAAGAACTGGCACAGAAGAACACTATCGGCATCAAAACTCTGTTTGCTACCCATTATCACGAGTTGACTGATATGGCCGCCACTAGCAAAAAAATTCAGAACTATTCGATTGCGGTAAAGGAATGGAACGACACCATTATTTTTCTCCACAAATTAGTCAAGGGTGCCACAAATCGCAGCTATGGTATTCAGGTAGCCGCTCTCGCCGGTGTTCCCGGACATGTTATTGCCCGTGCTTATGAAATTTTAAAAAACATAGAATTGGGCGAGTACAACCTACAAGGTCAACCCAAAATTGCTGCCGGACAAAAGAACAAAAAACAGACCCCCTGCCAACTCCCCCTCTTTTCTCCTCCCGCGAGTCCAATCCTCAGTTTGCTGGCCACAATCAATCCTGATGACCTGACCCCCAAACAGGCGCTCGACATCCTCTACCAGGCATTGGGATACGTTAACAAGACCGATTGCTGACCATTCTTCCTCTGTTTTTTTCTACAACTCTCCCCTGGTTCAATTTTTTAAATTCGATTTTCCGCGCAAGGTGGGCTATTTTTAAAAATTTAAACCTTAAACCCGCAAGAAGTACAATTTATTTTACCTGCGGACTAAAATACTGTATATTGGGAACCAATTCGGCAGCATTGAACAGTTTTCACCCCGCCGTCTTTTTGTCTTTTTATTTTAATGCGTTACCACTCGCGCCCCTTTCATGCACACAAGACTAACACCCACTTCATATTTGAGCCCTGCCCTCTTTAGAAGGTTAACACGCCTGTTTCTTGCTCTATTTCTTGTATTAGTGGCGGTAACCACGTCTTTCTCCGCTGTGAAAGTGGGTATAAAAGCCGGACAAAAAGAAAATCTAACATCTGAACAGCAGTATAAGGTTGCCAAAGAATACGCATCACGTCTTGAACAAGATCGTTCCCTCGGTAAAGATCGTGGCAATTGGCTTAACAACGCCCATACTTTTCGTAAAATCCATGTATTGGAGCGAAAAGGTGCTCTTGGACCAACCAGTCTTTATATGACTGCCAAAACGTATCACCGCATGTATGACGTGTTCAAGATTCCTCTAGATCTGGAGACCGCTCTGGACAGTTATCTTGAACTGGCAGACCTCTACCCAGGACACACCCTTGCCGATGACGCCCTTTACAATGCGGCGGAGTGCGCCCAGCAGAATACTGGTAAAGAAAAGCTGGCCAATGATCTGTACCTCAAAATAGTGACCCTCTATCCCCAGGGCGACCAATACGAAAAAGCCAAGACCCGCATAAAAAAACCAGAGAAAGAAAATCTTCAGTCTGCACCTATCACGGAACCGTTGGTGTCAAGGGCGAAGCAACTCAATAGTCTCTCCCCTGTAAAATACTGGTCGTCCGAAGATTATAGCCGCATTGTTCTCCAAACAACCGCCCCCGTCTCCTTCAAGGCAAATGTAGAGGAACAAAAAAGCGGCGACAAAACACGCCGACTCTATGTAGATCTGACCCAAAGCTATGTCCCACCTAAATTGCGTACCCCTATCCTTGTCCAAGATGGTTTACTTAAAGAGGTTCATTCAACCCAAAATAGCGCCGAATCCGTGCGGATTATTCTGGAACTGGAATCTCTAATGGAATATAAAATCTTCAGCTTGACTGATCCATTCAGGGTGATAGTTGACATCCATGGTGCTGTCAAAGCGACCGCTCCAAACACCCAACTTTCTGCCACCACGGCCGCAGCTAATATTGCGCCACAGTCAGCCGTTGTACCCGTCCAGGAAATCAAAAATACACCATCCAGCAAAGACGAAGCCGATCAGGTTGTTGTCAGTCTTAGCGATCAAAAAAAGCGAAGTCCAAAGACTGAGTCCCCGACGCCCTCTAGGACAGGGCCCCGTGAAAAATTATCTCTGGCTCAGCAATTGGGACTGGGGGTTCGCAAAATTGTGATCGATCCGGGGCATGGTGGCAAGGATCCCGGCGCAATGGCATTTGGCTTAAAAGAGAAAGATATTGTTCTCAAAATATCAAAAAAAATTAGCAAGATACTGAAGGAAACCTATCGATATGAGGTCGTACTTACCCGCACCAATGACGTCTATATACCCCTTGAGGAACGGACGGCTATTGCCAACACCCATAAAAGCGATCTTTTCATCTCTATCCATATCAACGCTCATTCTGATCAAACTAAAGGCGGTATAGAAACTTATTTTCTCAACTTGGCTACCGACGCTAATGCCATGCGAGTCGCAGCCCTTGAGAATGCGACATCAACCCACAGCATTGGCGAGTTGCAGGATATCCTGGCTACACTGATGAAGAATTCAAAGATCGACGAGTCCACCCGGCTTGCACGCTTTGTGCAGACCAACCTAGTGACAAATTTCGGCCACAGCTACAAACCTCGTGACCTTGGAGTCAAGCAGGCTCCATTTTATGTTTTGATTGGTGCGGAGATGCCTGCCATCCTGGCCGAGATCTCTTTTATTACCAATCCAGATGAGGCGAAACTACTGCAAAATGAACAGTATTTAGATAAACTAGCCGCTCAACTTGCCGCAGGCATTGCCGCCTACGTTGACCATCATCATACTGCTGCTGTTAAACTTTAATCACACATAAAGATTGGCGTTACCAGCTTTGCTCCCAACCTGTGTTTTCAAGTCCTTGAATCTGCATTCGCGGAAATTGACAAAACGGAACAACCAATAAAAAAAGCCGCCCAAAAGGCGGCTTTTTTTATTGGTCTAGAAGAAGGAAAACTATCAGTGTCGAACCATCTCTGCCGTCCGGATACGTGCCAGTGCCCTTTGCAGAGCTGCTTCAGCCCGAACCCGGTTTATTTTCTCAGCGGCCTGTTGCGCTTGCACCAGACGTTTTTCGGCTCGCTCTTTTGCGCGCAAGGCGCGATCAACGTCAATATCATTGCCAAATTCAGCACTTTCAACAAGAAAAGTGATTTTATTGTTTGATACTTCGGTAAAACCGCCTGTAACCATCAAGTATTTAGAGACTTTATCTTTCTTAAAGCTTAGCGTCCCGGTTTTTATCGTGCTCAAAAAAGGAGCATGATTGGCGAGTACGCCAAACTCTCCTCCAACCCCGGGGGCCGTGACAATATCAACCTCTTCACTGACCACAGCACCACTGGGTGTTACAACTTCCAGATGAATTTGAGCCATTTTACTTTACCTCGCTCCAGCGTACACGTGATCAGGCTTTTGCTTTTTGGGCAGCGGCTTTCTCAACTGCTTCTTCAATTCCACCGACCATATAGAAGGCAGCCTCAGGCAGGTCATCGTGTTTGCCGTCAAGAATTTCTTTAAATCCGCGGACAGTATCAGCAACCTTGCAGTACTTGCCGGGAAAGCCGGTAAATACCTCGGCAACATGAAACGGTTGGGACAAGAAGCGCTGTACTTTACGGGCACGAGTAACAGTTAACTGATCTTCTTCGGAGAGTTCGTCCATACCGAGAATGGCGATAATATCTTGTAACTCTTTATATTTCTGCAATGATACCTGGACGCCACGAGCAGTTTTATAGTGTTCCTCTCCGACAACATTTGGGTCAAGAATACGGGAGGTGGAATCGAGCGGATCAACCGCCGGGTAGATACCAAGCTCAGCGATTTGCCGAGAGAGAACAACCGTTCCGTCCAAGTGGGCAAAGGTGGTTGCCGGTGCCGGGTCAGTTAAGTCGTCAGCTGGCACATAGACGCACTGGACTGCGGTAATCGATCCTTTAGTCGTTGAGGTAATACGCTCCTGCAAGGCACCAAGGTCGGTGGCCAACGTCGGCTGATACCCAACCGCCGAAGGAATACGACCAAGGAGGGCAGAAACCTCAGAACCAGCTTGGGTAAAGCGGAAGATATTATCAACGAAGAAGAGAACGTCCTGGCCTTCCTCATCACGAAAATACTCGGCTGCGGTCAAACCGGTCAAGGCCACACGGGAACGGGCGCCAGGCGGCTCGGTCATCTGGCCATAAACAAGGGCGGCTTTGGGTAAAACACCAGATTCCTTCATTTCATGGTAGAGATCATTACCTTCACGGGTCCGCTCGCCAACCCCGCAAAAGACGGAAATACCACCATGCTGCATGGCGATGTTATTGACCATCTCCATCATGATTACAGTCTTGCCGCAACCTGCACCACCGAACAATCCCATCTTGCCGCCGCGAGGAAAGGGAACCAGCAAATCAATTACCTTGATGCCGGTTTCAAGAACGTTCACCTCGGTATCCTGCTCGGTGAAGGCAGGGGCAGGACGGTGGATAGCCATGTTCTTTTCGGAAACAATGGGACCTAAGCCATCAACAGGACGGCCAACAACATTCATAATGCGTCCGAGAGCCGGTGAACCGACCGGAATGGTAATCGGAGCGCCGGTATCTCTAACCTCCATACCACGCACAAGCCCGTCGGTCTGATCCATGGCAACTGTGCGAACGACGTTATCGCCGAGATGCTGGGCAACCTCGCATACAAGGTTGTCGGGCTCATCGTTGATGGCCGGATTGGTAATAAACAATGCATTCATAATTTCAGGCAGATTGCCCGGCTCAAACTCGACATCGACAACCGGTCCAATAACCTGTATGACTTTTCCTACTCGTGTCTCACCCATTTGAAATGGCCTCCTCTAACCTATTGAAATACCAAGTGGTATCCGTATTATCCTTTAAGTGCCTCGGCTCCGCCGACGATATCCATCAACTCGCCGGTAACAGCAGCCTGACGTGCTTTGTTGTACAGCTGGGTCAATTGCTTGATCATGTCTTTGCAGGCATTGGTAGCATTGTCCATTGCAGTCATGCGAGCGGCATGTTCACTAGCGCCTACTTCCAGCATAGCGTGATAGACCTGAACATTCAAAAAAAGTGGCAGCAGCACTTCCATGATTTCCCCGGGGTCTGGCTCATAGCTATACGATCCAGAAACTTCCGTCTTGCCGGGAGCGCTACTCTCGGCTGCGGTCACAGGCTTGATCGGCAACAGTTCTTCCCGCTCAGGTTTTTGCATCGCCACGGAGTAAAATCTGCCATAGACGATATCGACCTGGTCACTTTCACCGCTGAGAAAGGCCTCGGTGATGCTTTGTGAAATCTCACGGGCGTTGAACATCTGGAAAGAACCCATGATATCATTGAAGTGGGCGCGTAGCTTCCCACTTTTCCTGAAGGCCTGCGTCCCTTTCTTGCCAACAGTGACAAAGCTGACGGTTTTCCCGGCAGCCTCATACTGTTTTTTAAGCCTTTCAGCAGCTTTAATGATATTGGCGTTAAAGCTGCCGCAGAGTCCGCGATCCGAAGTGACCACAACTATTTCTACGGTCTTTACTTCGCGAACTTCCATTAAAGGAAGATCACTGCTATCCATGCCACCAGAGAGATCACGCATCGCTTCGGCGAACTTGCCGGCATAGGGGCGAAACCGCTCCATCTTTTCCTGGGCGCCGCGCAATTTAGCCGAGGCCACCATGTTCATGGCCTTGGTGATCTGGGCGGTTTTCTTTACACCTTTGATTTTATCTTTAACGTCTTTTAATCCAGGCATGAGAGTCTACCTTTGCGCTCAGTTCAGGCCCTTGGTGGCCTTGAAGGTTTCTCCAAAGGTTACCAGTGTCTTTTTCATTTTCTCTTCGAGTTCTGGAGAAATGATCTGCTTCTCTTTGAGTTCGTTGAAAATAGAAGGTTCGTTGGTCTCAATGTAGCTGTAGAGTTCTTTTTCGTAGTCCGCAAGGGTGTTCACCGGGAACTTATCGAGAAAGCCTTTGGTTCCGGCAAAGATGATGGTGACCTGTTTTTCCATTGGCAGCGGTTGATACTGCGGTTGCTTGAGGATCTCCACCAAGCGCTCGCCGCGGGTCAACTGAGCCTGCGTTGCGGCGTCAAGATCGGAACCGAAGCCGGCAAAGGCCGCCAATTCGCGATATTGGGCCAAGTCGAGCCGCAAGGTACCTGCGACTTGTTTCATTGCTTTTACCTGAGCAGCACCCCCGACACGGGAAACTGAAAGGCCGACGTTGATTGCCGGACGTACACCGGCGAAAAAGAGGCTCGGCTCCAGATAGACTTGACCATCGGTGATTGAGATAACGTTGGTCGGAATGAAAGCGGAAACGTCACCAGCCTGCGTCTCGATGATCGGCAAGGCGGTTAAAGAACCAGCACCCAAAGCGTCGCTTAGTTTAGCGGCACGTTCCAGCAGACGGGAGTGGTTAAAGAAGATATCACCGGGATACGCTTCACGTCCAGGAGGACGGCGAAGCAAAAGGGACAGTTCGCGATAGGAAACAGCCTGCTTGGAAAGATCGTCATAGATGATCAAGGCATGCTGGCCGTTATCACGGAAGTATTCGCCCATGGCGCATCCGGCGAAGGCGGAAACATATTGCATTGGCGCGGGATCAGAGGCGCAAGCGGCAACCACGGTAGTATACTCCATGGCACCGTGTTTCCGTAGATTTTCAACAACCAGAGCCACGGTTGATTTTTTCTGACCAATGGCAACGTAGATACAGTGAACATCGGTGTCCTTCTGAGCGATGATGGCATCAACACAGAGGGCGGTTTTACCAATCTGGCGGTCACCGATAACCAACTCACGCTGCCCTTTGCCAACGGGCGTCATGGCGTCGACAGCCTTGGCACCGGTATAACAGGGTTCATGCACCCCTTTTCTGGCGATAACACCGGGGGCGATGACTTCCATCTTACGAAATTCTTTAGAAGTTATAGGCCCCTTACCATCAATGGGTTGCCCGATGCCATCAACAACCCGGCCTTCCATTTCCGGTCCGACCGGAACCATGGCGATCTTGCCGGTGCGCTTGACAATATCACCTTCCTTGATGTCGCGAACATCTCCAAGTACGGCACAACCAACGTTGTCCTCTTCAAGGTTCAGGGCGAGTCCAAAGATATTACCCGGGAACTCGAGAAGTTCCATTGCCTGACAATTTTCCACGCCATAGACGCGGGCAATACCGTCACCAACCGAGAGGACAGTGCCGGTTTCCTTCAGGTCGATATCCTTTTTATAGCCAGAAATTTGATCTTTTATAATCTGGCTTATTTCTTCTGCTTTGATCTGCATTGATTATTCTCTCCCCTTGATAGATTCCTTTAATCCATTAAGTTGCGTCTTTATACTTCCGTCCAGCACCAAGTCACCAACCTTGGCAATAATACCGCCGATAATGGACGGATCAACCTGGGTTTCAAGTATAACCTTATTACCTGTCAATTTTTCCAGTGTCGCCTGAATTTTTCCAAGCAACGCTTCATCAATCTCTACGGCGGAAACGATGGAACCATGACTAATATTCTGGTCCTTGTCCACCATGCCCTGCATTGCCTCGGCAATATCAGGAAGAATGTCCGCTCTTTTTTTCTCGATGAGCAAATTCAGAAAGCTGGTCATAATGGCGTCGGCCTGCACAGACTCTGCGATCTTCGCCATGACCTTCTGCCGGACATCAAGTGGATAGAGTGGATTGGTGACAGCATCGCCGACACCAATGGACTCATCTGCGTATAATTCGGCAATCGCACCCAGCATGCTGCTGTATTCCTCAATTTTCCCGAGCTCTTTCCCAAGGGAAAAGAGCGCTTTCGCATATCGACGAGCTAGTATTGTATGTCTCACTGTACCGCACCCACTCTTTCAAGATACTGTTCAGTGATCGCAACCTGATCCGCCGGGGTCAGATTTTTTACGATCAACTCTTCAGCCATAGCAGCCGCCTGCTCCGCGATCTCTTCCAGGAGAATACGCTTCGCCTCTTCCAACTCAGCCTGAACAGCGGCTTCCGCCTGACGCTTGATATCGTCAGCAGCCTTTTCCGCATCCGCCAGGATGCGCTCTTTTTCAACCTGCGCCTGCGCAATCGCCCTCTGAACGATCAGCTCCATCTCCTTCTCCATTCCGGCGAGCTTAGCCTCAAACTCCTTATAAGACTTCTCCGCCTCGTCACGGCGAACAGTAAGGTCGTCCAACTCCTCTCGGATCTGCTGCTGCCTCCCGCTTAAGCCGGACATGATCGGCTTCGCACCAAACTTGACCAAAATGACGACTAGAGCCAGAAAGTTGACCGTTCGCCAGAACAGATCTTTTAATTTCTCCCCAGACAACGAACTGCTTAGGCCCGCGCCGTGGCCATCGCCTTTCGCCGCATGCCCTTCGGCAACAGCCTGATGCCCTGTTGCCGCAGGGGCCTGCTCGACATGCGCCGCAGCCTTCACCTCCTGATGCGCACCGGCAGCCGGAGCGTCAGCCGCTGAGGCGAACGCGGCCGGCAACGCGCCAATCAGAATCGCCAGCAGAACCGGCCGTAGTGTTTTATTCCAAGCTCTCATGCGTCCAGACTCCTTCCAAGTATCTTTCCTGCCATTGCCTGGGCAAAACCCGCGGCATTTCCCTGAAGCTCCTTCCTGGCCACCTCGATCTGCGACCGAAGGTCTGCCAGTTGCTTTTCCTTGACACTGTCGGATTCCTTGCGAATGACGGCAAGTTTCTCGGCGCCGGCAGCTTGAGCCTGAGCTCGAGCACCATCGAGGGCTTTTTTCGCTTTGTTGCTCGCCTCCCGCATCTTGGCATCCAATTCGGCCTGACGTTGACGGGCATTCTGTTCAAATTGAGCCACATCACCATTCAAAGATTCGATCTTTTGCGCCCTTTTCTCAAGAATCCCCAGCACTGGCTTATAAAGGATTGCATTGAGAACAAACATCAGCACAATCATGTTGACCATGTGCATCAACAGTGTAACATCAATCGAAATCATACTAACTACCCCTCATTGCTGAAAATATGGCAATTACCCGCCAATACAAGTGAATGACGGTTCATCTTCCGCTCCGGATAACTACTGAAAAATGACTCAGCTGTCAAATCTTTTTAAATAAAATTTATAGGATTTGTCAGTTTGCTTGTTACTGGTTTTGATAAAGATATACGTTGCCGCAAAACAAATCAGAGAGTGGCCGTTCCGCGTCCGACACCGCTCTGCCCAATCCGAAACAACACGGTAAAATAACGTACCTCCAGCGAATTGCCAAATACTATTTTTGCGTTTTCCGTTCCTTTACGCCCTTCAGTTAGGCTGCTCCTGCCGCCGCTCCTTTCAACCAGTCCACGAGTTTGTCCATCCCTGCGTCAGTGCTGACCAATGGCCGATAGCCCAACAGGCGCTCCGCCTTTTGATGGCTGAACCAGTGGGATTTGGCTAGTTGACAGGCCAAGAACCGGGTCATTCTCGGTTCTTCCATCTTGCCAAGCAGTGTATACGCTCCCTCGAGGGCCAACCCGGCCCCATATGCAACGACTAACGGCACCTTCCTGGTGATCACCGGGATATCCAGGCGGGTAAACAAGGTGTTGATCCATGACCACAAAGCCACTGGTTGTTCCTGACCAATGAAAAAAGTTTGCCCAGCACCGCTTCCCGAGTTTTCCAGGTTTTCCGCCGCCAGGATATGTGCATGCACCACATTGTCGATATAGGTGATATCGACATGATTTTTCCCCGAACCGACGATTTTAAGTGCCCTAGCCCGGCCCCGATCGAGCAGCCGGGGAATCAGGTGCCGATCCCCCGGTCCCCAGACCAAATGCGGCCTGATGGCGATGGTCCGCAAGCTTCCGGAGTTGGCCCCCAAGACTGCGCGTTCGGCGAGAATTTTAGAGGCAGCATAATGACACAGGGGATCGGTGGCATAGGGTGCAGTCTCATCCACCCCTTCGAGATCGGACCGATTAAACACCACCGACGGGGTTGAGGTATAGACCAGGCGATCCACGCCGTTGGTGCGGCAGGCGGCAATAACATTGCTAGTGCCGGTGACGTTGATTGAATGATATTCCTGGCGGGCACCCCAGATACCGGCCTTGGCGGCCACATGAAACACGGTGTCGCAACCACGTAGGGCATGCGCGAGAAATCCCTGATCACGGATATCACCCTGCACACACCGCACACCTATGGCGATCAGATCCGGATAGGGGGTGCGGCCGACGACCGTGGTCTCGATACCGCGACTGGCCAGTTCCCGCACCAAGGCTTGGCCGATGAAACCTCCTCCACCGGTGACCAATACCCTGTTCATGGTCTCTCCTGATTAGTTGCGTACATTATACGGAATGCAGCAAGAGCGGGCATCCCTCTCTCCTCATCACGCCGTCCGAACCGGACGATCATGACTTCATCATCCACAGGGCAGCTGCATCCTTTTGGCGGCCCAGGATGCCAACTTTTCACGAAATATCTTGGCGTTATGCCGGATATCCACCGGAAAGGAGCGATGAATAAGGAAATGTTCGATACCGCTGGTCAACGGGTTGGCCAGCGCCAATACACGCAACTCTCCGAACAGCGTCTCTTGATTGGCTACCGGTGCGAAGGGTTCAACAACGATCACCGGTACCTTCTGCGTGCAATGCCCCAGGCCGATCAGCGCCGAGCGCCGCACCTGGGGATGGGTGTTGAATATCGCCTCGCAGCGGATAGTGTCCATCACCCCTTGGCATGTATGCACCCGATGGGCTTTGCGGCCACAGAACCACAGCCGATGCTGCTCATCAATATAACCCACATCACCCATGCGGTGCCAGAAGGTGACGCCGTCGATGATCTTAGCCAGCTGGGTTTCGTGTTCGTTGTCAGCATACTCCGCGGTGACCACCGGACCGCGGACCACGATCTCGCCGATGGCGCCTGATTTCAGTTCGCGCACCTCCCGCCAGGATTCAATCACTCCATCAACCGGCTCGATGATCCGGATTTCCATTCCCGGCAGGGCACGTCCCACACAGGCGCCATGACCGGTTCGGGTCAACGGCCAGGTCTGCGCCATGATCTCCCGGCCTTCGATGGAAGCCACCGGAAGACTCTCGGTGGCCCCATAGGGGGTGAATATCCGCGCTTCCGCAGGCAATATTCGCTGCACACGGCCCACCAATTCACCCGATACCGGAGCACCGGCCATCAGTACCTTTTGTATCGGCAGGACAATACCCTGTTCCAGGCAATACCGGCTGACCACGTTCCAGATCGCCGGCGAACCGAAGGAATAGGTGACCCGGTGTTGCAACAAGGTGTGGACGAATTTTTCCGGATCAACCAAAGCCGGCCGGGTCGGGTCCATGTCCGGAATCACCGCCTTGGCCCCAAGGGCAGCAGCAAATAAACCAAACAGGGGAAAACCGGGCTGATCAACATCGCCCGGCCCGATGCCGTAATACTCGCGGATCAGCTGTAACTGCGCATGAAAAATGCCGTGGGTGAACACCACCCCTTTAGGCGGGCCGGTGGAACCGGTGGTGAAAATGATGGCGGCCGGATCGGTTTCCCTGGCGTGGAACCGCGGTAGATCGACATGCTGATCTCGTGCCGGTTCAAGCCCTCTCCCCCCGAGCCACCAGGCTCGGCCGACAGGAAAACGCCTGCGGACCGAGACAAAGGGCGCGCGAAAAATCCGACTCAAGGCTATCGCCTGGGGAATGCCGACCAGGATATCCGGGCGGACCGAGCCGATGCAGCGCAGCAGATTTTTGTATCCCATGCCCGGATCAATCAGAATAACCACCGCTCCTAGCTGAAACAGGGCAAAGGTCAGGCAGAAAAATTCCATCGATGGCCGTACCATCAGCATCACCCGGTCGCCTCGGCGCACCCCCTCGGCGCACAGGGACCTGGAAAAGCCGTCGCTGTTGTCCCGAAGCTCGGCGAAGGACCATTGTTGCCACTGCTTGCCGGCCAAAGCGACCAAGGCAGTTTGGTCACCCTGGCTTGCAGCCGTTCGATGGAGGGCGTTGGCTATATTGCAATCCACCATTGCTCACTCTCCGGTGCGCAGCAAAAAATTCTCGACTAGCGGCTGGATCTCGACCAGTGCATCCTCCAGCACATAATGGTTGGCGGTCGCGAAGTAATGGGCTTCCGCCAAGGGAAAACGGCGACACCACTCCTGGTAGAAGGTATCATTGAAGCAGAAATCACGTCCGCCCCAGCAGAGGAGCAGGGGGCACTGGTGCAGCCGATCAAGCGACGCCTCGACAGCCAGCAGGGTGGACCAGGAGGGATGCGCCTCGTCCATCGGTATATCCTGGACAAAGCGGAGCACAGCGATGCGGTGGCGCCAACTGTCGTAGGGAGCAAGAAAGCCTCTCGCAACTTCCGGCCGAATCGGCTGGGTCACCGCCATAAAAATGGCTGCGCGGGCAAAGCCGTTCAAGCCGCGCACCAGCAGCGGCCCCAGGAGCGGCCAGCGGCAGACAGCGATGCGCAAGGGGATATTCTGCGAGCGAAAGGCCGCGGTATTGAGCACCACCACCCCTGTCACCCGTTCGGGATACCTGCCGGCCCAACCCATGCCGATGGCGCCGCCCCAGTCGTGAACCACCAATACGCAGCGCTCAATACCCAGATGCTCGAGCAAGCGTTCCAGATTGTCGATATGATTGCGCAGACGATAGGGATAGTCCTGCGGTTTATCTGAAAAGCCGCAGCCGAGATGATCGGGAACGATGCAGCGGTAGCGGTCTCGCAGCCCGCTGACCAGATTACGGTAGAGATAGGACCAGGAGGGATTGCCATGGACCATGACCACCGCCGGCCCGCTGCCCTCGTCCAGGTAGGCCAGCCGGTGGCCGTCGATGTCAAGAAAACGCGGTTGGAACGGATATTCCGCCAGGGGGAGCGCGAGCATCACCAATCGATGCCCAGCATGAACGCATTGATGCCCGAACCGATACCCAGAATCGCGGCCCGTTGGCCGGAAACTAAAGCACCCTGTTCAATCCCCAAGGCCATGGTGATCGGCGCTGAAACCGAACCGACATTGCCCAAGATCGGCAGGGTTTCGAAGTTTTTAGCCGGATCGAGCTTGAGGGTCTCGAACAGCAGTTGCGCATGGGCCTTGCCGACCTGGTGGCAGAAAAAACGGTCGATCGTCTCTTTCGACCAGCCCAACTCGCCTTGAAACGATTGCCAGCAGGCAGCGGCAGTCTCGATTCCTTTTTCCAGCAACTGTTCGGAATCGGTAGACATCAACGTACCCTGCTCGGCATTCTGGCCCCCCTGGCAGAGATCGTTATGCACGGTGTTGGCTCGGCAGGCTCCGCCGCGCAGAAAATGGCCGCTGTCGCGGAAATCCCGGCGGGTCATCACTAGGGCCACGGCCCCGGAACCGATGGTCAGGGAGGCGAACAGCGGTTTGATCGACTTGCGGGTCAGGGTGGGATCGGTGAGCAGATGTTTGAGCGTGGAGGCGATCAGATCCTCTGCGGTCTCGCTCGCGACCAGCAGCCCGGCCCGGATCTGCTCCAATTCAAGCATGTTGGCCAGCATGATCATGCCGTCGAGAAAACCAAGACAGGCGTTGGAGATGTCAAACAGCAGGCAGGAAGGAGGTAGACCGAGGGCCCGGTGAACAAAAGATGCGGTTGCCGGCTCCATCATGTCGCGGCTGACCGAGGTGAACAACAGACACTCCAGGTCGTCCGCATCCACTCCAGCCTTGGCAATGGCCGCCGCGCCCGCCGCCGCGGCGCCAATACTCGGCCGGGTTCCCGGTTGCCACAACCGCCGGGTGGTGATACCGGTCATCAGCTCAAGCCGGCCGGCCGGCAGTTTCAGCCGCTCGTACAAGGGCTGCAGCCGCTCTTCAATGGCGTCCGAGGACAGCTCGACCGGCGGCAATTTATAACCGAATTCGTGCAGGCAGACCCTGGTGTAGCGCATGGTCATCGCATCACTCCTGGCACAGGGACGCCTACTCGTCGCCAGCTGATGCTCTCCGCTGTGTCATTTCGATCAAGGGGAGATCTCCCGAGACTCCTCATCTGCGTGCGGAATGCCAAAATATGTGGTCCGGCCATCGGTGTGCGCATCGTCATTGAGGAATCTTAAAGCTGTTGGCCCAGGTAATCAACAGGGCCGCCAGAGCCAGATCATCCATCACCCCGAAGACCGGCACCCACTCGGGGATGAGATCGTAGGGCGACAGCGTGTAGAGCAAACCAAGGGCCAGGACGATCTTCACTGGCAATGGCGTATGCGGCGACAGAAACACATCCTTGGTGTGCTTGACCATCTGCCACAGGCGGGCGATCATCGGCCACTGCTGCATCCTCAGATCCTCACTCCACCGCCCTGGCGACAATCGCGGCATCGAAGTAGTTCATGCCCATGCCGGCATCCACCACCAGGCACTGGCCGGTCATGCCAGAGGAACGGGGAGAGAGCAGGAAGGCGGCCACATTTGCGGCCTCTTCCGTCTGCACGGCCTTCTTCCTCAGCGTGGCCTGTTCGGCGAAGAGATAACTCTCGATATAGCCAGGAATACCGGCGGAAGCCGAGGTTTTGAGCAGGCCGGGGCAGACCGCGTTGAAGCGGATCTCGGAGAAGGCGGAAAAACTCTTGGCCAGGAAACAGAGCGAGGATTCCAGCGCCGCCTTGACCGGCCCCATGTAGCCGTAATTCTCGG
>Ga0209016_1000266_pt1 | contig 68942 bp, 60 predicted proteins | sample EPASupsiteSAE305_FD_187265 | JGI IMG/M metagenome (GOLD analysis project Ga0209016, IMG submission 187265) | Bioremediated contaminated groundwater microbial communities from EPA Superfund site, New Mexico - SAE3-05 (SPAdes) (version 2) | ecosystem: Environmental > Aquatic > Deep subsurface >... | reverse complement strand
ATTATGGTTATCACATTGTAAAATTATATAAACGAATTCCAGAACACATTGCCAATATTGAAACTGATTTTGACGACATAAAACGATTAACTCAATTTAGAAAACGTGAAAAACTTTATGCAGATTGGGTAAAAGAACTAAAATCAAAAATTTATTGGGAAATTAAAATTTAGGTGAATTTTGAGCTTAAGCAATAGCAACTTAAACGATGTTCAATTAGTTGAAAAACTAAACGAAACAGTAAAAAAAATTAAAAGTGAAGTACACAAAGTAATTGTTGGACAAGATGAAATAATTGATAATACTCTTGTGGCTTTGCTTTCTGGCGGACATACGCTATTAGTTGGTGTTCCTGGACTTGCAAAAACATTATTAATTAAAACTATTGCAAATGTTCTCAATTTAGATTTTAGTAGAATCCAATTTACTCCAGATTTAATGCCTGGCGATATTACTGGAACTGAAATTATTGAAGAAGATAAAATATCGCATGAACGAAAATTCAAATTTATTCGTGGTCCAATTTTTTCCAACATTATTCTTGCTGATGAAATAAACAGAACGCCGCCAAAAACTCAATCGGCACTTCTTGAAGCAATGCAGGAACACAGCGTTACAGCAATGGGAAATACATATAAACTTGATAAACCATTTTTTGTCCTTGCAACTCAAAATCCAATTGAACAAGAAGGAACTTATCCTTTGCCCGAAGCACAATTAGACCGATTTATGTTTAATCTTTGGCTAAATTATCCAACTTATGAAGAAGAAATTGCAATTGTTAAATCAACTACTTCCGAAATTATTCCAGAATTGAACAAAGTTGTAAGCAAAAATGAGTTAATAGATTTCCAAAAACTTGTAAAACGAGTTCCAGTTGCCGATAATGTAATTGAATATGCAATTACAAAAGTGAAAGAAACTCGTCCATCAGAAACTAAAAATCCCAAATTGAAAGAATGGATTAGTTGGGGTGCAGGTCCGCGAGCTTCACAATATTTGATAATTGCAGCTAAAGCAAAAGCAATTATGGATGGCAGATTTACTCCAAATATTGAAGATGTAAAATCTTCTTTAATTCCAGTTTTACGACATAGAATTATTCCTAATTTTAACGCAGAAGCAAATGGAATTACTTCACTTGAAATTATTAACAATTTGATTGCTGATTAAAAAATGAATTTTTACCGTAAATTATCACAAATTATAATAATATTACTAATCGTAAATTTATTTTCGTGCTCAAATGATGAGAAAACCAAAGAACCGCAAAAACCAAATATTTACGGACTTTATGTTGATTCGTTAAAACTTACTGAAGGTATTGTTAAACAAAATGAAACTTTAACAGATATTTTAATTCCACACAATGTTTCGTATCAAGAAATTTCGGATATAGTTAAACTTGCCAAAGATAAATTTAACGTTCGGAAAATTAGTCTTGGAAGTGATTATAAAATATTTTCCAAAAATGATTCAACCCAAGCAATTCAATATTTTATTTATGAAAGTGACCCTATAAATTATACAATTATTGATTTTACAGATTCGGTTCATAATGTTATTACTGGCGAAAAAGAAGTAATTGTAAAAGAACGTGTCGTTTCTGGAAAAATTGATAATTCGTTATATCAAACTCTTAGTTCACAAAATATTAGTGACAAATTGGCTCTAAAAATGGCAGATGTTTTTGCTTGGCAAGTCGATTTTCACAGAATGAATAAAGATGACACTTTTAGAGTAATTTTTGAGGAAAAATATATCGGAAATAAGTTGATTGATATTGGCAGAATTAAATCAGCTTTTTTTAAGCACAAAAATGAAAAATTTTACTCGTTTTATTTTAAGCAAAATGGAAAAGATGAGTATTTTGACGAAAAAGGCAATAGTTTGCGCAGAGCTTTCCTAAAATCGCCACTAAAATTTGGACGAATGACTTCTAGTTACAGTAAAAAAAGATTTCATCCTGTTTTACACAGATTTAAATCTCATTTAGGAACAGATTACGCAGCACCAACCGGTACAAAAATCCACTCGACTGGTGACGGAGTTGTAATTGAGGCAAAATACAACAAAAACAATGGAAACTATGTTAAAATACGTCATAATGGAACTTATATGACGCAATATTTACACATGTCAAAAATTGCAAATGGAATTAGACCTGGCGTTCATGTTAAACAAGACCAAGTTATTGGTTATGTTGGAATGACTGGACTTGCAACGGGTCCTCATGTTTGTTACCGTTTTTGGAAAAATGGTGAACAAGTTAATTCGCAAACACAAAAAGTTGTTGGTTCAAATCCAATTTCCAAAAAGAATCTTCCAGAATATAAAGCTTATGTTGACTCGGTTAAAACCATTCTTGATGAGCCAAATACTATGATTACGAATAAAAAGAATAAAGAAAAATCAAAATAATAGTACACTAATAGATTATTTTATATAAATTTTGTTTAATGATAAATAACATTTGGAGTAGTAATTAAATTGTCAGCAAAAACCGCTTATCATGAAGTAAAAAATGAATTGTTTATAACTCCGTTGCAATTATTAGCCTCATTATTAATTGTTGCGGGTGCATTTGCATTAATGTTTGAAGTAAAATACTTCGTCGATTTTTCAATAAATATCTATTTTGGACGTTTAATAGCAACTTTAATTGGATTTTTAGTCCTTGTTTTAACCAATTTTAAGATTGGAAGAGAGCATCCAATTGTTCTAATTCATATACTTCTTATAACCATAATTACTTCGTTTGTCTCAATAATTTTATTAATTCCAGAGTCAATTTTTATAAATTCTCAACTTCTTTCGCTAATTGTTTTTACTTCTGCATTATTTTTAAGTTGGGATGTAATAAATCAGATTATAGTTGCAATTTATTATAATTTGCTTTTTGCAGCTTCAATTTTGCTTAATAACCAATCAATCTATTTTTTACCTTCATTTTTTGCAGCATTTGTATTTGTAATTTTTATTAGCATTTTAAGTATAGTTGCAACAGCAATCAATCTGAAATTGAGGTCTGAAGTAATTAAAAAATCAATTGAAGCTAAAAATTATCTCGATAATGCATCTGAAGGAATATTCAAAATATCGTTAAATGGAAATTTACTTTCTGTAAATCCAGCGTTTATTACAACATTAAAATTTGATATAAATCAAAAATTTCCACAAAATGTATTGTTTAATCACTTATTTAAAAATAATGCCGAATACGATAGCTTTTTAGCAGATATTAAAGAAAATGGAATAATTGAAGACAAAGAATATGCTTTTATTGACTATTTCAAAGACGAAGTTTTCGTTTTACTAAATGCTCGCGCTATTTATGAAAAAAACAACATTATTGCAATAGAAGGTAGTATTTTGGATATTACTCACAGAGTAATTGCTCAAAAAAAGATTAAAGAATATAATGTTGAACTAGAAAAACTGAACAAAAGCAAAGATAAATTTTTCTCAATAGTTGCTCACGATTTAATGTCGCCTTTTACTTCACTTATTGGATTTTCTGAAATTATGCACAACGAGTCGGATAGTTTAAGTAGAGAAGAAGTTAAAGAGTTTTCTGGAAATATCCTAAATGTTGCTACAAAAGCTCACAATTTGCTCGAAAATCTTTTAAGTTGGTCAAGTTTACAATCAAACAGAACTCAATTTACACCAAAGATTTTAGATGTTTATCCAATTGTTGAAGATATTTTGCTTTTAAATAAAGGGAATGCTCACAAGAAAGGAATTCAATTAATTAACGAAATTCCAATGGATTTTGAAATATTTGCCGATTTTAATATGCTAAATGTAATTTTACGAAATTTAATTTCAAATTCGGTAAAATTTACAAATATGGGCGGTTTAATTTCTGTTGGATTGACCGATAAAGCAGATTATGTAGAGTTTTATGTTAAGGATAATGGCGTTGGAATGTCAGATATTCATAAAAATAAATTATTCAAAATTGACATACATCATTCAGAAGTTGGCACAAATAACGAAAAAGGTACTGGACTTGGTTTAATTTTGTGCTCAGAGTTTGTTGCAAAACATAACGGCTCAATTTATGTAGAAAGTCAGTTAGGAAAGGGAAGCAAATTTATTTTCACCATTAGCAAAACTATGTTATAGTAAAAGTTTTTTATTTGAAAATTTTAACGTAATTTTGTCCATTAAAAAATGGCGTGTTCGTCTAGTGGTCTAGGACGCTGGCCTCTCACGCCGGTAACACGGGTTCGACCCCCGTACACGCTACGTAAATATAAAGCCTCAAATATTGCGAAAATAAGCGGTATTTGAGGTTTTTTAGTTTTGGGTTTGTCAAATTTGGGTAAAATATCCGCTATATTTGCTTATTTAGGTTCGGGAAATGCTACATTGATGCTACAATTTGGTGTTTTAATCCAAATCATTTTCGGTGAATTTATTAATATTTGTTAGCATGTCGTTGAAATCTGTTTTAAGATATTTTTTAGTTTGCTCCAGCGAGCTGTGGCGGGCAAATTCCATCACAAAATATAAATGCGTTCCATTGTTTGCCATTATTTTTTATCGATTAAAATTTGAAGCTGGTAGATTATTTGGGCTATTGCAAAAAATAAAAATGAAATTCCTATGCCAGCAAAACAATAAACCAAAGATTCAAAAATTAAATCAGAATTAAGCGGATTAAACGACTCAAATGTGGTAAACATTGCTAAAAAAGATGATGTAAGTAATATTACAGCAAAAATGTTCAAAAATATTGTTATTCCGGGAGCTTTTGTTTTGGTTTGTTCCATTGTTTTTCCTCTTATAGATCAATTATTGCTTTAATAAAATCCTTTTCTTTTACTATTTGAATGTTGGCTTTTTTATTTTTGTTTATATTAATAGCATCCTCTATTTTCCTTCCAAACTTACCAAATTTATAGTTTTCGCTTCCTAAATCGCCTACAATTAAATAATTTGTTACGCTTGTTGTTGATGAAGCTATTTTACCGCTTTTTTGTGCAATTTGCTGGGCAATTGTTTTGCGGTCCGCAAATATAAATTCGCCAGTTAAAACAAATATTTTACTATTAAACGAAATATCGGGGTTTAGGGCAAAAATATTTGTTGGGAGCATATCGCCTTCGGGAGAATTTGCAACAGATGATAGAAAATCTAATAGTGATAATTTTTCATTTTTGGTAATTATTCCATCTTGAATAATTTGATTAAATAGTAATTTTAAGTCAGAAAGTGGATAATCGTAAAGATATTCATCATTTGCAGTTAACCATTTATGTAGAAATTCAAACTCTTTGTCGTCAATTTCTTCATCGTAAATAATTAAAGATGCAATTCCTTGAAGTTCACTAATTGCTTTATCGTGTAGCTTAGGTAAGTTAAATTTGTGAATTTTATTTAATTCCATAATTATTGCTCCATTTTATAGCTTAATTTTGATAAGTAGATAAAATTCCATTTTCAAAGTAAAGATACATATCATAATTTCGATAGACCCACTGTTCTCTAATAACGCTACTTGTTACAGTTTTATTTATTTTAGTCGGATTCCCTAAACTTTTAATAACCATTTGTTTATCCATGCCTATCCAATATTTATGTGAAATAATATTTAAGCATTCTTCTTTTGACCAGCCATATTCCTTTTGCAATTTATGAGCTTTTTTATTAATTGCGGATTTATAACCTTTGGCTATTTTAGTGGATTTATATTTATATCCAAGACTATCTGCTTGATTATAAGATAAAATTACTTTGCTTTCTTTTGCACTTAATAATTCGTTGGTAAATTCATCAAAATAATATGTCCCAAATGAGTATTCAAATTTAAGGCTATCCAAATAATCAAATAGCTTTTTATAATTGTGGGAGTTGTCCTTTGAATGTAGGTTTATTATTCTTTCTATGCCTTGAAGTTTGAATAAGTTATAAATTTCATCTTTCCCCAAAGAAAACACTAACAGAGAATCTTCTTTATAATAAGTATTTAGCTCTTTATTATTATCATGTTTGATAATAATAAGTAATGCAATTAAAATGAATGAAATTAAAACTGCTGTTATTGTTAAAAATATCACTTTTTGTTTCATTTTGCTTCTCATATTATTTTAATTGCCTCCAGCCATCCCTTTTTTCATCTGCTTGGAAAACGTGGATTTGCTCTAAGATGCTGATTACTAATTCTTTATCAAACATAACTAGTATCAGAATTAATTCTTTTCAGTAAAACACTATTCATATTCTTACGTTTTCTTATTAAATCAACCTTTTTTTTGAATAGTAACTCAAGTTCCTCCTTTATATGAACAAGTTGAAACATGTCAGGAGTTTTTGTCTCAATTACAACGTCAATATCACTATTTTCATTTTCTTCGTTTCTGGAATATGAACCAAAAATGCCAAGTGACTCTATGCCATATCTTTTTTGGTTTTCAGCTTTATATTCTTTAAGTGTTGCTAATATTTTAACTTTATCCATTTAGTAACTCAGTAAATTAATTATGTAAAATTTAATAAAAATCTTAACTAAAAAGTACTTTATTTTAGAAAAGCATTTAAGCATGATTAAAAATAAGGTAATAGGAACGCAGATTTTTATGATTTGACAGATTTTCATGGATTGATAATTGAGTAATAAAATATTCCACCATTCCATCATTCCATTCTTCCATTCGTCCACCATTCCACAATTTTTTGTGCTTTTTGGGAAATGAGGTTGAATTTTTGTAATTTTTATTTGAGAAAAATACGAAATCACTTAATTATAAATCTTGTTGGATAGTTGCTGAATATTTATGAACTTCAATAAAATAATTGCCATTTTTTTGCTCGTTTTCACAAGCCAAATGTTTGCTCAAAATGTTAAGTTTGAGTTGTTTCCTGAAGGACAAAATTTTATGCCGCTTAAAGCTTCGCATCAAGAGGCAAAAATGGGCATTCTTTATTATCCCGAAAATGGATATTTGAAAGTCGATATTGGAAATTCCTCCGATTTATTTGCAATTAGCTTTGCTGAAAATGATAGACTTACTTTTGCAATCGATTTTATGGCTTATGCTTTGTCCACAAATTATGCTGGAAAAAGGCTGCAAATTGCTGTCCTTGATGGTTTTTTTGGCGGTCACGGTGCTTATCGCTTAAAGTATGAAAATAGAAATATTTTAATGCGTTTTAGAATTATTCATAATAGTGCTCATTTTGTTGATGGACTTTGGGATATTTCTACAAATGATTGGATTGGTGAAGACGAACCAATTCCTTTTACGCAGGATTTTGGCGAAATTACGCTTGCTGACGAGCATATTTTTAATTTTGGAAATCTAAAATATTATTCAAGCGTTGCTTATGCAACAATGGTTAGACCAACAGAATTGGAAAAGTGGTTTTTTAATGCGGGTTTTGAGGTAAATTCAAATCAAATTTTTGGAAATGTGTTAGGTAAACCAGTAAATCTGTTTTTAGCTTCGCATAATGTTTTTGCTGGGAAGCCCGAATATCACTTTAGCACGAGCAATTTACTTGGCGTTAAATTTGGAAATTGGTACGGAAAAGGATTAACGTTTTATCTTTCGTATTATAATGGAAATCACGTTTTTAGTGAATATTATTTCAAACGAGTTAGTCAATTTGGAATTGGTTTTAGCGTCGATTTCTTTTGAAAAATTGCTAAAACACTGCTATTCCAAAGTCCATAAAATCCACAAAACAATTAATAAATTTGGAATAAATTTAATAACATATTGATTTATGCCCATATTGTGCATTTTTCGAAGAAATCTATCCCACCAAAGAAAATCTGGACCAATGTGATTAAGTTTTTTGCCCATTGCAATAGTAACAAATAAATCGTGTGCAAAAGATCTAATTCCAACCGAAAGAAACAGCATTTGAATTGAAAAAAGTAAATTATTAGTAATAAAATAGACGAAAACAGAAAAAACAATTTTTACAAGAGCTTTTTCGAGTCCGTCGTACCAATGCCAATCCAATTCAAATTTGATAAAATCCTTTTCAATTTCTTTAAATTTTGTAGTCCCAAGTTTTTCACGCATTAATTTTGTTTCAAGAGCAAAAGCTCCATCGTGACTGCCTTCAAAATAGTAGTACAAAATCCAGAATAAAATGGCGGCGATAAAAAGGTATAATTCCATCAATTTTCCTTTTTAGAGTTAATAAATATTTGAGGATGTTCTTTTTGCATAAATTCAAAAATCTTATTGGCAATAATTTTATTAGCAATTGGCGAATAGTGTCGTTTCATAAAAAGCGAGTTATTTTCATTGGTTTTGCTAAAATTATTTAAAGCATCATAAGTTTCAACAAAGTTATTTTTTTCATGCAAAGCATTAAAAAGCTCGTCATAAACAAATTGTTTGTCATAAAAAATATCTAAAAATTTTTGAGATAAAGCGTCAAAATCATTTTTTACAGGAAGATGAACTGGAATAAAAATTTCACCACTATTTTCAACATTTTGCTTAAAATGCTCAAAAAGTCGATAAGTTACTATAAAACTTTCGCTTTCGGGTTTGTAAAAATCGACTTCGCCCAAAAGTTGTGAAATAGTTGAACTTACTAAAGAATAGGTTTTGCTGTAAAATAAAAAATTGGGTGAATAATTTTCCGCTTTATAAAATCCTTCAAAATTTGAAAACTGCCAATTATCAAAATCTTTTATAATATTTACTGTTTCGGTAACATCAATTATCGGATTTGGTAAAAATTGGATTGTATTTCCTTCCAAAACAAATCGCGGTTTGGAATAAGGAATTTCGGTTATAAAATAATAAAATGGACGCAAAATATTTATATTTCGCTTTGCATTCTCAAATTGAGTTCCAAAAATTACAATATCTGGCTTAAATTGTCCGTTTATGGCTTGCCAACGCAAAAAAGCTTGGTCCATTCCAAAACCGCTTACTGCAAAATTTAGCACTTCGGCGTTTACATTTTTATCCAAAAATAATCCTTCCAAATAATTGCCGATTGTATTTTGGAACATAACTTCGTCGCCGTGAGCGTATGAATCGCCAAAAATTGCAATTCGCAATTTATTTTTTGTCGGAATTTCAGTTAAAATATCGCTACATCTAATTCCATCGCGATTATAAATGTACAAGCCATCGCTACTCTTGAAAATCGGATTTGGCTTCCAACCAAGAAGCGTATCGGGGATTAGTCTAATATTAAAATAATTGCGTGTAAAATTATTGTTTTTGTAGCTCGCTAAAAGCGAATCGGGGAGTTTGTTTGCAATAAGTTCATCAATTTTTTTTGCGGTTTCGTTTATTGGAAGTTGAAAAGGTTTGAGATGAATGTAATTTAGACTCAAATTTCCGTCCAAATCTTTATCCACCAAAAAAGTTAGTGTAATTTCCGAAATTATAAGTAAGAAAATTAAGGTTGAAATAAGTAATAAAATTTTTTGTTTCATTTTTTCGGGATATTCTAATTTGAAATTTAATACAATAATTTTGCTTAAAAAGTTCTGAACGCTAAAATTTACAAAATATCTTATTCAAAATAGCATTAAAAAATTTACTATTTTAAACAGCATTATAAATTTAATTAACTATTATTAAGATAGAAAATAGCTTGGAAAAATTAACAAGAAAACGCATAACAAACTTTGCCAAAATTTTAATTGGATTGGGATTAGTCGTTTTTTTAACATTTTATGTTGAACCAAAATCAATTTACGAAACTTACAAAAAAGCCGATAAAATATATTTTTTAATCGCATTTTTGCTTTTGCCGCTAAATTTGGGTTTACAATTTTTTAAGTGGAAAATATTAAGCAAAGAATATTTTGGAATTAATGACAATAACAAAGTTTGGTTGTCGCTATTTTATGGAATTAGTGGCGGAATATTTACGCCAATGAAATCTGGCGAGTATTTTGCTCGCGCTTTGCCATATAAAAATGTAAAAGTTTTGGATGTAATTCTCGCAACAATTGTCGATAAATTTATTCCAATATTTTTTGCAATTTTAATTGGAGGAACTTTTTTTATTATTTTCCTCAAAAATTTAATTGGATTTTCGGCAGAATCTGCTTTTGGATTTATAATTCTTTATAAAATTATTGTTTTAGTTCCGCTATTTTTGCTTTTAGGAAGTAGCTCAATTTCTCAAAAAATGCGAAAATGGCTTAAAACAAAGCGTTATTTTGAAAGTATTATTAAAAGAGTCGCTTTTGTTAAAATGTTAAGTTCAAAAACTTTGTTTACGATAATTGTCATTTCGTTATTATATCATTTAACTTTTACCACACAAATGTCAATTCTTCTAATGTCATTTAGCGGCGAAACTAATTTTATAATGTTTTTCTTTATTGCAAATTTGATAATTTTCGCACAAATTATAATTCCTCCAATTGCACTTGGTGAAGTTGGGGTGCGCGAAGGTGCGGCAGTTTATTTTTTGCAAAATCTTGGATTTATCGGTGCAGTTGGTTTTAACGCTGCAATAAGTCTGTTTTTTATTAATTTGTTAATTCCTTCAATAATCGGATTAACGCTTTTACTCAAAAGGGAATAACTTGCTAAATATTTTATCTTTTACATTTCTTGGTCTGCTTATTTTTTATTTTCTATTTATTAGAAAAATTAGGGTTGGAATAACAAAATTGAATTATTTTGAAACTCAATCGCAAAATGACGAATTTATTTCCGTAATTATTCCTTTCCGAAATGAAAGTGAAAAAATATTGGAAAGTTTAGCAAGTCTGGAATTACAAAAATATCCAATTGATAAGTTTGAAGTGATTTATATTGACGATTTTTCCACTGATAATTCGCTACAAAAGTTGAAAAATGGAATAAAAAAGGACAATATAAAAGTCTATTCAATGAAAGATACAAATTTTGCAAAAGCATATAAAAAGCAGGCAATTGAGTTTGGAATTTCAAAATCGCAAGGCACAATTATCCTTTTTACGGATGCAGATTGTAAAAATATGCCAAATTGGATTTCAACTATGGTTTCTGGATTTGAAAAAAATACTGGATTAATTGCTGGTCCAGTGGCTTTTGCAGAATCGGATAATTTATTTGGCAAATTGCAAGCACTTGAATTTTCTGGACTCATTCTTTCTGGAGCTGGATTAATTGGCAACAAAACTCCAATGATTGCAAGTTCGGCAAATCTTGCTTTCCGAAAAAGTGTTTTTGATGAAGTTGGCGGTTACAAAGGTTTGATGAATCTTTCATCTGGCGATGACGAGTTATTAATGCAAAAAATAGCCTATAAAACAAAATATGACGTAAAATACTGTTTTGAATACGATGCTTTGGTTACAACAAATCCAAATAAATCGCTGAAAGAATTTAACCAGCAAAGAAAGCGTTGGGCAAGCAAAGGTTTGTTTTATGAAAACAAAATGATAGTTTTTCAACTATTTTTAATATTCTTTTTCTTTTTAGGACTCGTAATTCAGCTATTTTTAGCAATCTTTTTAGATCCGCGATTTTTTACAATTCTATTAGGCTCACTTATTGTTAAAATGCTGGTTGAATATTCCGTTTTGGAAAAGGGAGTTGGCATTTTGGTGGAAAAAATATCATTTCCGCAATTCCTTTTGGCTGAAGTTTTGCATATTCCATATATAATTTATTCGGCAATTGCTGGTGCATTAGGCAATTTTAAGTGGAAAGACCGTGAATTAAAGAGATAATTGATATGAAAAAATTCCTTTTTGTTCCACCGAAAATAATTCGTCTTTTCTTTCCGCAAACAATTTGGGAATCAAAAATTGACAAAATTTTACTAACATTTGATGATGGACCAAATCCCAAATCTACACCAATTATTTTGGAAAAACTGAAAGAACATTCAATTAAAGCAATATTCTTTTGCGTTGGCGAAAATGTTCAAAAATATCCAAATTTGGCAAAACAAATAATTGAAGAAGGTCATTTAATAGGAAATCACACCATTTCGCATCAAGACATCAATTTATTTAACAAAAATGCCAATCATTCAATTTCTGAATGTTCAAAAATTATAGAAAATACTGTTGGAATAAAGCCAGAATATTTTAGACCACCGCACGGAAGAATTGGACTTTTAACAGAAAATTTGATGCGAAAGAATAATCTGAAAAATATTATGTGGTCATTATTAACTTATGATTATAAAAATAATTTTAATATTGTTATTTTTGCTGTTGATAAATATTTGAGAAATAATTCTGTAATTGTATTGCACGATAGCCTTAAATCCGTGAGTATAATTGCAAAATCAATCGATTATATAGTAGAAAAAGCAAAAAAAAATAGATTTGAAATTGGAGAACCAAATAAATGTTTGAAATAGTATTTTTAATCATTCTTTCTATTTATTTTATTTTTACAATAATAGTAATTGTCGGAGCATCCAAAACATTTCCAAAATTGGAAGATGACAAAATTCCAAGCGTTACAATTATTGTTGCAGCCAGAAATGAAGAAAAAAATATTCTGTCTTGCATAAAATCGCTAGAAAAATTGGAATTTCCGGAAAATAAATTGGAAATAGTTATTGTTGACGATAATTCCACAGATAAAACCGCCGAAATTGTAAATGAATTTATAATTAATAAGCCAAAATTCAAAATAATCACTTCCAACAGAGAAAATTGCCGATTGCAAGGCAAAACTTTAGCAATTGCAAACGGAATTAGAATTGCTTCTAACGAAATTATTTTAACAACAGATGCCGATTGCGAAGTTTCGCCAACTTGGGCAAAAAGAATTGCGTCTTATTATGTTGATGATTCGGTTGCTTTGGTTAATGGAATGACAAATCAATTAGAGACAAATGATTTTACGGCAATGCAATCTGTCGATTTTATTTATTTACTTACAACTGCAAGTGGTGCAATTAATATGAATAAACCGATGAGTTGTATTGGAAATAATATGTCGTATCGAAAATCAATTTATCACGAAGTTGGCGGTTATGAAGGACTCGAATTTTCGGTAACTGAAGATTTTAGTCTGCTTATGGCAATTGATGCACTTAAAAAATATAAAATAATTTATCCAATTGATAAAGAAGCGTTGGTTACATCAAAAGCTTGTAACACAATTAAAGAACTGTATCATCAAAAGAAACGATGGGCAGTTGGTGGTTTGGAAAGCAAACTATATGGATTAATTGTAATTGGTGCTGGATTTTTAGCAAATTTAGCTGTTTTAATTTCACCATTTTTGTTTTCAAAAGCTATAATTCCTTTGGTTGCCTTTAAGTTTATGACCGATTATTTCTTTGTTGCACCTGTTCATCAAAAATTAGGATTAACGTTAAAACTTAAGCATTTTCTATTGTTTGAAATATATTTTATGCTTTATGTCGTAATTACCCCAATAATTTTAATATTTTCAAGAAAAGTTACTTGGAAAGAGAGAGAATATGTTTAATAAAGAACATTCTCCAATTCTTAATATTATCCTATTTTTTATAACAATAGCAACAACTTTACTTGCTGGAACTGAATGGATTACAGGAAAACCTGGTCCGTACGATTTTTTTAATTTAGCCGTTGCGTTGCCTTATTCATTTTCGGTTTTGTTTATTATCGGAGTTCACGAGTTTGGGCATTATTTTGCGGCGCGTTATCACAAAGTTGATGTTACATATCCTTATTTTATTCCATTTCCTCCAATTGCTGGTTTTTTAAATTTTGGAACTATGGGAGCAGTTATCAAAACTCGTTCAATTGTTGTTTCAAATAAAGCAATGTTTGATATTGGTGTTTCTGGTCCAATTGCGGGTTTTATTGCTTCAATTATAATTCTTGTTTTTGGATACTTAAATTTGCCAGAACCACAATATATTTTATCAATTCATCCAGATTATTTTTCACCAGGTTATGGAAAAGATGCTGTTAGTCTTCAATTTGGAAGTTCAATTTTGTTCGAATTATTTAACACAATATTCAAAACGCCGACAAATTTTATTCCGCCAATGACAGAAATTTACCATTATCCTTATTTAACAGCTGGTTGGCTTGGATTATTTGTTACGGCAATGAATATGATTCCAGTTGGTCAGTTGGATGGCGGACACGTTGTTTATAGTATGTTTGGAGTTAGAAAGCACGAAGTTATTGCTTCTATTTCAATGATTTTTCTAATAATATTTGGTGTTTTTGGTGCTTTAGATTCATTTTTAGAATTAGGTTATAATTTTGGTTGGACTGGTTGGCTATTTTGGGCTTTACTTCTAAATTTTGTGATTAAAGTTAAACATCCACCGGTTTTTAACTTTAAACCGTTAGACACAAAAAGGATGATTTTAGGATATTTTAGCTTATTTATTTTAATTATATCGTTTACACCAACTCCATTTGTTATATCGTTTTAAGTGGATAAATAAATCACTTGACAAAAGCGTAGCCAATATTTAACTTTTGTCCTCGTAATTATCAAAGGAAATATTTTATAGAAAAATTGCTACTATAATTGTTAAAAATTTTGGATTTTATTATAATAAATAACTTTTACGGAGCAGTTTTATTGTGAAATGTTTTCTTTATCCCATTTTCTTCAATAAACTTCTGTAATTAAATTTCAATTAAATGAGAAAAAAATGCAAAAATTATTATTCATTTTTCTTTTAGCACTATTTTTTACTGGTTGTGATGGAATTGAAGATACATTAATCGATCAAAATATTAGTGAGTTTTCAGTAACAAATATTACAGCTCCAAGCAGTTTGGAATATTCTGGGCTAAATACAAAATTAAACACATCAATAACATTTTCTGATGCAAAATCGATTAATTCTGTTTGGGTTAAAGTCGGTACGCAAGATGCTAGTTTTAGTGTTACTTATAAAACGAATATGGCAAAAACAGATGAAAATGAATACTCAATTTCAATTCCAATGGATAGTTTAATGCCAAGTTTGGATTATTCAATCGATTATTTTTACTCAACAAATGCTCAAGCCGAAAAAAAAATAGCATCGCATAACTTTAGCTACGATAATTTGCAAAACAATTTGGCTCCTTTTATCGAAAATCCTTTGTTTTATTACACTGATGAAAGTCCAATTTTACGTGATACTTTAGAAAATGAAAAGGAATTTATTTTTTCAATTAAAGTAACTGATGAAAATGGACTTAGCGATATTGATTCCGTTTACACTGATTTTTATTCGCCAAATAATCCAACAGCAATTAGAGTTATTTTATTTGATGATGGAAAAGCAGAACATGGCGATTTATCCGCTGGCGATGGAATTTACTCACTTAAAAATATTTTCCAAGCAGATGCTTTTGGTGAAAGGAAATTTGAATTTTGGGCACGTGATAGACGAAAGGTTTTAAGTAATATGATAACTCACATTGTGGTGGTAAAATGATAAAAAATATTTTAATAATTATGTCGTTTGCCACAATTATTTTGGGGCAATATTCACCCAAAAGTTACACACTTGAGAAGAACAAACTTTCAAAAGTTAATTCCATTAATAATGCAGAAGATGAAAATCCAGCAAGCAATTCTATACAAGATATTATTGCAGAGGATGATTTGATAATTATTGGCACTTCACGCGGACTTAGTTTATCTGGTGATAATGGTGAAAGTTGGAATAATTTTTATCAAACTGAACCTTTTGGAACTGATGGTGCAACTGCAATTGGTTATAATAATGGTGTAATTTGGGTTACAACTGGTAAAACTACTGAAGTTGAAGGCGGTTCTTATTTACCCGAAGGAACTGGAATAAAATATTCCACCGATTTAGGTGCAACTTGGGTTTCACTTCCACAACCAGTTGATGAACCTGACGATTCTTCAATTGTTTATGGAATTAACACTTTGCGAGCTTTGCCAGTTACGACAAGAATTAATAATATTAGTTACGATATTGCTTTTACAAAAAATACAATTTGGATTTCTTCTTTTGCTGGTGGATTAAGGAAATCGAGCGATATGGGAGCAACTTGGCAGCGAGTTATTTTGCCTCCAGATACGTTGGATTCAATTAGTCCAAATGATGTCCTTAATTTTACACTTCAACCAGTTGCTGGAGCTTTTGGAACTGAATCGTGGCTTAATCATCGCTTGTTTTCAGTAATAGGAGTTGATGATTCAACTCTTTATGTTGGAACTGCTGGAGGAATTAATAAATCAACAGATAACGGAATTAGCTGGAAAAAGTTTAATCATAAAAATCAAGAAAATCCAATTAGCGGAAATTTTGTTGTTGGGTTAGGATTTAATGAAGCCGATAAATCAATTTGGGCTGCTACTTGGAAAGCAGAGGATTTGGAAGAATTTTGGGCTGTTTCGCATTCTTCCGATGGCGGTGAAAATTGGGAAACTACATTACCAGATGAACATGCTCATAATTTTGGATTTAAATATTATAATGCATCCGATTTTGATGTAATGGTTCCGACAGATAAAGGTATTTTCCGTTCAAATAATAATGGAAATACTTGGATTCAGCCTTCTTCAATTGCGGATACTTACTCAAAACTTCCAATTGTTACAAATATATTTTACTCAGCCGCTTCTAACAAAATTAGTGCAACTGATTATTTAATTTGGATTGGTTCAAACAATGGATTAGCAAGATTAACCGAAACTAACGGATTTTGGGCAGGGGAATGGAAAGTTTATCTTGCTTCAGATGCAATAAAGGCTGACGAAACTTATGCATTTCCAAATCCTTTTTCGCCAGCTCACGAGTTTGTAAAAATTAAATACGGATTAAACTCAAGTGCCGATGTTACAATAAGAATTATGAATTTTGGAATGGAATTGGTAAGAACACTTGTCCAAAATACTCCACGCGCAACTGGTGAACAATTTGAGTTTTGGGATGGAAAAGATGAGTTAGGACAAACTGTTACAAACGGAGTCTATTTTTACAGAATTGATTCAGAAGCTTTAAATAGTCCACTTTTTGGCAAAATTATGGTGTTGAAATGATAAATAGAAAATTATTTTTGATTATAACTTTAACTTTTTCGGCTTCATTATTTGCTCAATCAAGTCAATATAGCAAAATATCAAGCATGCCTGGTTCGTTTTCGCGAATGGGATTTGGTGCCAGAGGAATGGGAATGGGGAACGCAATGTCATCTGTAATTAGTGGCGATAAAGTTGCTTATTATAATCCCGCACTTTCGGTTTATCAAGAAGGAAATTCGTTTCAAACTTCATATTCATTTTTGTCGTTAGATAGAAATCTCAATTTTGTTAGTTTTACGCGTAAATTTCAATTTGGTAAGAGAGATGCCGAAGGCAATTTTATTGGAAAACCTCGTGTTGCTGGTTTAAGTGCTGGAATTATAAATGCAGGGGTTTCCAACTTTCAAGAAAGAGATAATCAAGGAAATGTTGTTGGAGAGTTAAATCCATACGAAAATCAGTTTTTTGTTTCGCTTGCAAATCAATTTTCTGATAAATTAACAATCGGATTTAATGCAAAATTCTATTATTCGCAATTGTATGAAAAAGTAAATACAAATACTTTTGGAATTGACATTGGTGCTATTTACAGAGTTAACGAAAGAATTACTCTTTCTGCAATGATTGCCGATTTGCTAAGCAAATATGAATGGGACACAACTCCAATTTATGGTCAAGAAGGATTTTCAATTGACGATAAATTTCCAACCTTGCGAAAAATTGGTGTTTCTTATTTTCTGCCAGAAGAAAACATTATTGCAGCTTTGGAGTTTGAAAACACAAGTGCCGGCAACAATTATCTACGTATTGGTATTGAATATGGTATTTATCAAGGACTTTTTATAAGAAGTGGTTTGGATAAATTTGATATTAGTAATACATCAGTTCCATCGCGTCCTTCGGTAGGATTTTCGTATTTTTACGATATAAGTTCTTTAAGTGTTGGCGTAAATTATGCTTTTGTAATTGAACCATATTCATCTTTTGACCAGCATATTATTGGAATAGATATTAACTTTTAAACTGTAATTTGAGAAATTTTTATGAAAAATATATTATTAGTAATTTTAATTACCTCGTCGGTTTTATTTGCACAAACTGCTGGTAATTCTGGAGTAGCATTTCTGAAAAATGGCTTTGGCGCCCGCAATATTGCAATGGGCGATTTGGGTGTTGTTGGTGTAAACGATTTAACAGCGTTAAATTACAATCCAGCTCTTTTAGCTAATTACCAAAATCCTCAAGTAATGCTAACACACATTCAATCGTTGCAAGATATGTCAACTCAATTAGTTGGTGCAAGTTTTAGTTTTTGGGGAATTCCATTTGCTGTTGGATTTAACAACACAACAGTTTCTGATATTGAAGTAAGAACTATTGCTTCTGATATTCCTCAATCTAAATTTAATGCTCATTATGCTTTTGGCTCAATTTCAACTGGATTTAATGTTTTTGATAATCTTTCATTTGGAGCAACTGCCAAATATGTTTATGAAAATTTACTTGCTGATGAAGCTAGTGGATATGTTTTTGATTTTGGCTTAAGTTATAACAACATTTTTGAAGGATTAAATTTGGGAGCATCGCTCAAAAATATTGGTTCGCTTTCTGAATTAAAGAACGAAGCTACAAAACTTCCAACCGATTTTAGATTTGGTGCTGCTTACAATTTTAATGTGGAAAGCATAAAATCCACTATAAATGCTGTTGGTGGAATCCAGAAATATCTTGATACTGACGATATGCACATTCACGCTGGTGGGGAAGTGATTTACGATAGCTTAATTGCAATCCGTTTGGGTTATATGACTGGATATGATTCTAAAGGATTTGCAACTGGTTTAGGAATATTTTGGCAAGGAATAAATTTTGACTATGCTTACACGCCATATTCTTATGGATTTAGCTCTGGGCATACAATATCTTTAATGTACTCATTCAATTAAAAGTTGGATTTATGGAAATAATTAAATACTCGGAAGAATGGAAAGAAAAATGGGATAATTTTGTTGACGAATCAAATAACGGAACATTATTTCATTTACAGAAATTTTTTGATTATCACGCAATTGGTAAATTTAATTTTAATCACCTAATATTTACTGAAAATGGTGAAATAGTTGCACTTTTGCCTGGCTCTTTGCGAGGAACTAAGTTTGAATCGCCAATTGGAGCAAGTTATGGTTCAATCGTTACAAAAGATATCAAATTTGAAAAAGCACTCCAAATTGTTTCCACTTTGCTTAATTATGCAAAAGAAAATGGAATTACAGAATTTGAACTAACTGCCGCACCAGTTGTTTATGAAGATAAACCAAACCAAAATCTTGATTTTGCAATGCTTTGGTTGGGATTTAAGTACTCTTTACACTACATAAGTAGTGCAATTAAACTTGATAAAGAAACCGATATTATTTCACGATTTCAACCAACTGTTCGCCGAAATATTAGAAAAACTTTCCGCGATTCTGATATTAGAATAGAAATTAACGAAAGATACGACCAGTTTTATCCAATTTTATTAAGCAATAAAGCTCGCCACAATGTTAAACCAACTCACTCTTTGGAAGAACTTTTAAGATTGAGGGATTTATTGCCAAATCACTTAAAATTATTTATGCTTTATTACAAAGATATTCCAATTGCTGGTTCATCAATGTTTTTTGTGAACAAAACTTGTGCACTTTGTTTCTACAATATGCTCGATTATAACTACGAACACATAAAACCAATTCACAGAATTATGTACGAAGTTGTTAAATATTCCACCGAAAATGGTTATAGTTATGTAGATATTGGCGTTTCGCAAGATACAAAAGCTGAAAATCCGATGACGCCAAGTATGGGTTTAATCGATTTTAAGGAAAAATTTGATGCAAAAACTGTTATGAGAAATACGCTTAGTATTAAATTATAATCAATGGAAAGCAAGATAAACGCAAGTAAAAAGATTGATTCAAATACAATTTCGAAGAAATCGGTTACAATTTCTTTTCTTGGAAATGCCAATTACGATACTCGCGTTACAAATTTAACAAATTCACTTATTGCCGATGGATTTGATGTAAAAGTTATCTCGTTTGATTGGACAACTCCAAATTTTGAGACAGTTTTTGGGAAAATATCAATTTTCAAACTGATAAAATCTAAAAACTCAATTCCTTATTATTTAAAATTTATTTCAATCCTTTTTAAGGAATTATCTAAATCCAATTCGTCAATTTACATTGCTGAAGATATTTTTACACTTCCATTCACTACTTTTTTTGCTAAAAAGCGAAACGCCAAATTGTTATACAACAGTCGCGAATTTTACGCATTTTTAGCTGTTTTGAGAAATAGACCAGTAGTCCAATCAATTATCAGCAATTTGGAAAAGTTTTTTATCAAAAAAACAGATAAAGTTTTAGTAACTGGTGATGGTGATTCCGAATTTTTAGAGGAATTTTATAACATTAAAAACACGGTTGTAATTAGAAACTTGCCAATTAAACAAAAAGCTTTTGATAAAAAGAACTTCCATAAAATGTTAAATATTCCCGAAAAAGATACTATTTTGATTTATCAAGGAGTAATTCTTGAAGGAAGGGGATTTGAACCACTTTTAAAAGCGATGCAAAAAGTAGATAATTGCAGTTTGGTTGTATTAGGAACTGGCGTATTTCAATCAAAATATGAAAAGTTTGCAGTTGAATTAGGAATTGGAAATCGTGTTCATTTTCTCGGAAATATTGAGCAAAACGAGTTAATTAACTTTACATCAGCAGCCGATATTGGAATTGCATTAATTGAAAATATTAGCAAAAGTTATTATTACGCACTTCCGAATAAATTATTTGAATACATTATGGCGGGTTTGCCAGTTCTAATTAGCAATTTGCCACAGATGAAAAAAGTAGTTTTGGATTATGAAGTTGGTGAAATTGTCAATTTGGAAAACTTGGATGAAGTTGCAAATAAACTTAAAATGCTAATTGAAGACAAAAATAAACTCGATTATTATAAACAAAAGACAATTTTAGCATCAGATGAACTAAATTGGCAAAGTGAGTACCAAAAAATTAGACATATTTTTGAATAGCTCAATTCTTTTATCTATATTTTCACTCTTGATTTTTAAAAGTTTGCCAGGCGCTAACTAACAGGTTAATGCTCAACTCCGTCAGGTCCGGAAGGAAGCAGCGGTCGGTTTTTAATCTGTGTAGTTAGTTAGCTTGGCTTTTTTTATTCCTTCCAAAAATAAATGTTGTCTTGTTTCTGAATTTATTCATCAATATATTGCACCAACTAAAACAATAATTTCAATAAATGAATTTAAAGTTGATTAAAATTAAATATATTCTTCCGATATTATTTTTGCTTCTGTCGTCACTTTCGGCGTCGAGTTTGGAATTAACAAAACTTGGTTTGGTGGGAGTTCCATTTGAAATAAAAATTGCCAATATTCCCGATTCAGTCAAAAATGTTGAAATAGCAATTGTGGGCAAAAACAAATCAATCGTATATAATTGGGAATCGATAAATGGCAAAATTTCCAAAAAATTAATGATTGATTCACCTGGTGTTTACGAAATAAATAGCAGTTTATCTTTTGATGAACGTGCCAATATTAATATAATTCCAGGCTGGCTTTCAATAATTCCACCACTAATTGCTATCTTTTTAGCATTAATAATTAGACAAGTTGTCGTTTCGCTTTCACTTGGAATTTTTTCTGGGGCGCTTATTTATTACAATTTTGACCCAATTAAAGCATTTTTGCGATTTGCCGATACGTTAATGATAAACGTTTTAATTGACAAAGACCACATGTTTATAATTGTTTTTACTTTGTTAATTGGTGGCGTTGTTGGTGTAATTTCTGCAAATGGTGGAACTGCTGGACTTGCAAAACAAATTACAAAATTAGCCAAAACTCCTCGTAGTGGAATGATTTCGAGCTGGTTACTTGGCGTTATGATATTTTTTGACGATTACGCAAACTCGTTAATTATTGGAAATATGATGCGACCAATTACGGATAAATTAAAAATATCCCGCGAAAAATTGGCTTATATTGTTGATTCAACCGCTGCTCCAGTTGCAAGTATTGTTATAATTTCCACTTGGGTTGGTTACGAAGTTGGACTAATTTCTGATGGATTACTGGCAATTGGCTCAACTCAAAATGCTTATGATGTTTTTATAAGTGCAATTCCTTATAGTTTTTATCCAATAGCAACAATATTTTTTGTCTTTTTAACCTCGTTTATGGAACGCGATTTTGGACCAATGTTAAAATTTGAAAAAAACGCACGAAGTGGCAACATAAAAATAGATGCTGCCGATTTGGAAATTAATGAGTCGTTAAATTCAGAAAACTCAAAATGGTTTAATGGAGCTATTCCAATATTTGTAATTCTTTTTGGAACTATTGTTAGTCTTGTTGCAACTGGAGTTTACAATTTGCAATTAGCTGGAATTGAGGATTATTCTCTCCAAAATATTATAAATCATGCCGATTCATTTTCATCACTTTTGTGGGCAAGTTTTGCTGCTTCTATTGTTGCAATTGTTATGTCAGTTTCACAACGTATTTTATCGCTTAACAATGCAATTGAAGCATGGCAAAAGGGAATTCAATCAATGTTAATTGCTGTTATCATTCTCGTTTTTGCATGGGCAATAAGCTCGGTTACAAACGATTTAAAAACTGCTGATTATATAATTTCGCTGTTAAGTGATAGCATTGATCCACGACTTCTTCCTGCACTTGTTTTTTTAATCTGTGCAGCAATTGGTTTTTCTACTGGAACAAGTTGTGGAACAATGGCTATTGTAATGCCAATTGTAATTCCACTAACTTTTCATGTTTCAAACAATTTTGGATTAGAAAGTGAAAGTCTGCAAAACGTAATGCTTGCGGTTATTAGTTCAGTTCTTGCCGGCTCTGTTTTTGGTGACCATTGTTCGCCAATTGCCGATACAACAATTTTAAGCTCGCTTGCTTCAAAATGCAATCATATTGACCACGTAAATAGCCAATTGCCATATGCAATTTTAGTCGGGATTATCAGTCTGATATTTGGAAGCATTCCAGTAGCTTATGGATTAAATCCATTTATTGCAATTGGGTTAATATTTATTGTGCTTATTATTTTTCTAAAAGTGTTTGGAAAAAAAGTAACAGAAAACTGAAATTGAATTCCATTTTTTTACAAATTTATAATAAAAAACCCCAATTGAATTCAGTTGGGGTTTTTGTAAAAAGGGAAGTCCAAAAATATTATTTTAATCCAAAAACAAAAGGCAAAACAAACACTACAAAAACTGTCCAAACTACATAAATTGGTAGATATTTACCAATTTGAATTTCAACTTTACTTAAATCCATGTTTCGGAAATTGACTTTGAACAAATCAATCATAATTAGCAATAAATTTCCAAAAATAAGCAGATTTGAGCCTAAAACAGCAACTCTATTAGGAGTAAATCCATATTCACCAAGTCGGTAAAATATTGCAGAAATTGCCACAAAATCTATAATCAAAGTTACAATTGAAAGAATAAAAAGCACAATTTCGTTAAATCGTTGCTTTTTATTGTTTGATATTTCGGAAACAGAAAAGACAATAATTGCCATAACGCCCAAAAGCATTAAATTAAAAATTATCAGAAATTCACGGTCGTTATATGGGTCTTTGCCTGTTACCACAATGCTAATCAAGTAAACTACCAAAGTAATTAGCACAAGCGGACTAAAAATATTTGCAATAATATTGGCAATCTTGTTTGTTACAATTGAGTAATTTTTAATGATAAATGTTGCAACTATTGGCAAAGAAACAAGTCCCCAAACGCCGAAATATTCCATGTAAAAACGTTCAATTTTAATGTCAATTGCTGCAAAAAGTCCGATTGTAACACCTGCTAAAATTACACCAGCAATTGCCATTACAGCGCCAAGAACTGCCAAATCGCCATTATATTTTATGTAATCAATTCTTTTATGTCTATCGGTTAAATTGAAATCAATAAAAATTATTCCGTACAAACACCAAAGCATTAAAGGAAGATGAATAAAAGCCAAGTTTATTGAATTGCTGTTTATGTCGTTTGGAAGTAAATTTATATAAATTGCAGAAACGATAAACACACCTAACGAAAGGGCAATTTTATTAAACTCGAGAGTTTTTTTTGTAAGAAAGAGGTAAACAGATAAACTAAAAAGGACGATTAAACCAGAATTTTTTTCATAAAAAAGGTAAGTGCTAAAATCAATTCCAAAAATTTGTGGAATTTTTATCAGAAAAAAAGCCAAAACTGAGCTTAAAAGTAAATACAAAACGTCTTCCTTTTGAAACGTAGCAGTTTCAACCCTTTTTTTGTCAAACCCAAGACGAATTTTCCAAAACTCGATTAATTGGCTATTGCTAATTTCGGAGTAAATTTCAGCAAATTCTTTTTCAAAACTTTTTTTGTCGCTTTGATAAATTTGTTCAAGTTTTTCTGGATTTTCGATGTTTTCTTTAATGCTGTTTTTCATAGTTTTGATGTGATTTAATTGTAAAAGAAAATTAGTTAATAATTGTAAAATACTTTTACAATTATATTTCTAATTTGTTCGCAACATAAAGAAGAATAAATGTAAAGACAAGTAAAAAAAACGCTTAAAACAGTCTAAATATTAGGTAAAAATTTATCACAAATAAAATTTGGGTAAATGGTTGGTAGTTAGAAGTCTTTGGGTATTGTGAGTGATTTTATATCAAGTTACAACTACTTTTAATTCGAATTGAAATGTTATATAACCTATTAACTCCCAAGTGTTTATAACCGTTCTTATGTGCTGCATTTAATGCTATCAAAATCTAAACTCCTTTCATATTCAATTTCAGGTTCTTTTGTTAATAATAATTCCAACTGGTTTTTATCTTCAAATCCACCAAGTTTTTTTCTATAAGTACCAAATATTTGAGGGTTATCGATTTCGAGTTTTCTGTTTTTTGAGATGTTTAGGAATTCATCAACTTTGTCTATGCCAAGAAATTTTCTGTTTGTAAGATTTGCTGCAACACCAGTTGTACTAGTTCCAGTGAAAGGATCTAAAATCCAATCATTTCTTTTAGTTGAAGCCAAAATAATTCGCGTAAGCAAAGCCAAAGGTTTTTGTGTCGGATGTTTTCCACAAGATTTTTCCCAAGGAGCTATTGCAGGCAAATTCCAAACATCCTTCATTTGAGTACCTCCATTTATGGTTTTCATTAACTCATAATTATAATAATGAGAGGATTTTTTGCCTTTTCGAGCCCAAATTATGAATTCTGTAGAATGGGTAAAATATCTACAAGAAAGATTAGGTGGAGGGTTTGTCTTAGCCCATGTAATGCAATTCAGAATTTTATAATCCAATTCTGTAAGCATTTGAGCAACAGAAAAGATATTGTGAAATGTTCCGCTTATCCAAATTGTACCGTTATCCGTTAAATGCTCTTTACAAGCTTTTAACCAATTTAAATTAAACTCATTATCCTTTTCAAATCCATTCGATCGATCCCATTCACCTTTATTTACGCTTACCATTTTTCCACTTTGAACAGAAATTCCGTCATTTGACAAAAAATAAGGAGGATCGGCAAATATCATATCGAACTTGAAATCAAACTGATTAAGAAGTTCAACACAATCGCCTTTTAGTAATGTGAAGGCTTTATCTGTAGATTTGAAAAAAGGAGTTATCATTGTAGCTTTTCTCTTAATTCTATAAAAGAATGCCAAGACATTAAACGCCCTTCACCATTTGGATAATTAACATCTTCTTGTCCCCATATCCATTTATATACTTTTATTAATGTTTCTGGCGTTTCTCCAGTTGTGAAATTTAATTCTGAAATTTCTTGAATAAAATCATTCGGTTCTTGACCATTCAATGTTCTCTCCATCAAGTCAATTAGCTTGATAGTTAATGCTTTATTTTCTTTAGATTTCTCTACAATGTCATCAAATATTTGTTTGTGTGAAATTTGCCACAGTGAACTATCTTTTGAATTGTATATAAAAACTAGAAAATCTTCCTTTTTAGGTCTTCCATACACGCTTTTACCGCCTGGTTTTGTAATTACAATTTTATTTCCACTTAATAGAGACTCTACTTCATAGCCTCTGTACGGTAAATCAATTAACTTTTTAGCAAACTCATCCTTATTGGAATTTCTTATTTCAATCTTTTGTAAATCAATGCTATGGTTATAAATGTTTTTTGCCATTTCTTTAAACTAAAAAGTTAAGTCAACTTCATTTTTTATTTTTTGAGTAAATGAATCAAGATTAGAAAGATTATAAACGCTTGGAATAATTGAAAATGCTTCTTCTAATTTGTTTTTTGCAGATAACCAGCCTTGTCCGTCTGTAATCCACACAAATTCAAAATTTGCGTATTGATTTATTTTGGGTGCAACATCAGAATACGATCGTGCAACTTCATTGAGCTTAGAACCACCACCATTATAAAAATTTGTTTCAATCAAATAGGTTTTAACCTTAGTTTTTATCACAAAATCGAATCTTTTTAAATCTGCACCTAAACTTGTAATCTCGGGGAATTCTGTACTGTTTACTTCCTTTTTGTAGAATATTTTCGCTTTATCAAAAATTAATGAAACAGCTTTTGACATATTTTCACCGCCTCTGTTTTTTCTTGCATTAGTGTCAAGACCTACCTCAACACCAAAAACATAATCAACTAGATTTGTAATATTTTTATTTTTGAATACCTCACCTAAACCGGTATCTTCAATAAATTCATAGATTTTATCTGATGTTTCAAAGTACGTGTCAAGCTGAACAATTTCACCTTCTCTATTGAATGTTTTTGCATTCTTGTTTTTTCTAACAGCAATCAAAATATCTAAGACCTCAAAAACCTTCGCATTTTCTTCAAATAATTCTTCAATTGCAAGTTTTAAATCCTCTTTTCCTATCAAATAGTTGAGCTGATTTAGTTTAATTGAAATTTTACTTAAATTGGTTTTAATTTTTCCAAAATCGGTAAAATAATCAAGGGTTGCGTTGGTTTCACTTAATTGTGAAATAAAAGTCTCAAATTGCTCTGACATATTCTAATTCTTCTGATGATTGGTTGGTAATTAATAATTCTGTTAGTTTTCCTCGTTTTTCTGCATTTGCATTCACCATCCTAGTTGCAAAAACCCTTTTGATGCTAAACTGCTCATACAATTCATCAAAAAATTCGTCGTTGGGGTTTTTACCTTTTACATCAGAATTACTTAAAATGAAACTATAACCTAGTAGATTTATTTTTTTGCAAAAATTCCCTAATCTAATTTGCTCATTGTCATTGAAATCTTCTTTTGTATAAGAATTGAAACTCGATGTTTCACTTAATGGTTTATAGGGAGGATCAAAATAAAAGAAACTATTATTTGTAGCACATTTCAAGGTTTGCTCAAAATCGCCTGTTAATATTTCTACCTTTTGAAGAATTTCACTATCTGCAAAAATGGTTTGTTTGTCGCAAATTTTTGGATTGGCATATCGTCCAAAAGGGACATTAAAAAATCCTTTACTGTTTACGCGATATAAACCATTAAAACAAGTACGGTTTAAAAAAATGAACAATGCAGTATTTTCAGTCGCATCAAGTGATTTAGTATTGAATTTATCTCTTTTGGCAAGATAATATTCTTTACGTTTTTCTTCATTCAATGGTAAATATTCGTCCTGAATTATTTGAAGATATTTTACTAATTCGGTAGGTGTTTCTTTAATTGTTTTGTATGCAGTTGTTAAATCAGGATTAATGTCATTGATAACCGCCTTTGAAATATTCGGATATTCTTGTAAAATCCAAAATAAAACGGCACCGCCACCAACAAACGGCTCAATGTAAGTAACTTTATCTCTTTCGGCAAAATTTTCAGGCAAAGCCTTTTCAATGATTTCAATCAGTTGGGTCTTGCCACCAACCCATTTTATAAATGGTTTTGCTTTTATCGTCATATTTATTTTCTTTTTTAAAAATTTACAAAATTATTTTCATTTCATAGATAAGTTGTCTGTGTGTGTATTTCATTTTTGCTACTAAACCTCAATACAATTGAGTATATCAAGCCATATTATTTTGGTAAGTCACAAACTTAATTAAGTATGGAAGAAAAGACAAGAAATAATTTACTACTTTTAATGGAATTTTCCGATTTCGGAATATTACATGCATCAAGTTTCAAAAAAGTTGAAGCGGGCTAAATTTATTGAATTTATAACTTTTTAATAATTTTCCAGTTACCTGTTTTGTCACTTCCAATGCGTTCTATGTATCCTTTCTCTTTAAGTTCTTTTGTTTTTCGCTTCGTTGTGCTTAAACTTATTTTTAACTGTCCACTGATTTCGGCTGTTGTAATTTTGCTATTCTGCGTTATTAAATTAAATACAGTGTCATTTACAGTGTCATTTATCGCTTTTACAGTGTCATCGTATAGAACGTGCATTTCACGGTTTTTGAGCAAATGATTTGTGCCAAGCAATAAATTGGAAAGAAAGAATACTAAAAACTTATCTCACTAACCTAATTACGTCTATGTGAAAAGATATGAAGTAATTAATAATCCAAAATTATAAAACACTCTTGCTTTCTTCCCAATATTTGTCCATTTCGGTTAAGTTAGCGTCGTAAATCTTTTTGCCAATTTTAGCTAATTCACTTTCGATATATTGAAATCGTTTGGTAAATTTTTCGTTAGTTCGGCGTAAAGCGTTTGCTGGATTTATTCCAATAAAACGCGAGTAATTTACGAGTGAAAAAAGCAAATCACCCATTTCTTCTTCAATATGTTCAATATTGTTTTTGGTTTCGGCTTCTTTCATTTCCTCAATTTCTTCAAGAACTTTGCTCCAAATGTCTTCCTTTTTCTCCCAATCAAATCCAACTTTTGCAGCTTTTTCTTGCAAACGGAAGGCTTTGTGCAATTCTGGAAGATGTTTTGGAACTCCTTCTAAAACGGAATCGCGACCTTCTTTTAGCTTAATTGTTTCCCAATTTCGCGTAATATCGTCATTATTCTCAACTTTTACATCGCCAAAAACATGCGGATGTCGGCGTATTAATTTTTGGCTAATTGTATCAATAACATCATTAATATCAAAATTGTTCATTCCTTCGGCAATAACCGAGTGAAAAACAATGTGTAAAAGTAAATCGCCAAGTTCAGTTTTGAGCTCATTATAATTTTTATTATCTATTGCCTCAACAACTTCATAAGCTTCTTCAAGCGTATTTGCCTTAATTGAGTCATGTGTTTGAACGCTATCCCACGAGCAATCGTTACGCAATTGTCGCATTATGTTCATTAGTTCATTAAATTTGTTTCCAGTCAAAACTAACCTCAAAATATTTTGTATGCTAAATTAGTTTTTTTGTTTAACGCTTCCAAACTAATTTCTTTTTTGATTAACTTTGAACTAAAATAATTTCAAAATTGGAGGATAAAATGATTGAAGAAAGAATTAATGAATTGGGTTTTATAGTTCCAGAAGCTCCAAAACCTTTAGCCGCTTACATTCCCGCTATTAAGATTGATAAACTCGTTTTTACGGCAGGACAGTTGCCAATGGTTGATGGAAAACCGCTTGCAATTGGCAGACTTGGAGCCGAAGTTTCTAACGAAATTGGTGTAAAAGCTGCTGAAATTTGTGCGTTAAATTGCTTAAGTGTTATTAAATCGGTTGTTGGAAGTTTGGATAATATTGAGCAAATTGTAAAATTAACTGTTTTTGTAAATAGTGCCGATGGATTTATTGCTCAACCTCAAATTGCAAATGGAGCATCGGAGTTTTTGGTTAAAATATTTGGTGAAGCAGGAAAGCATGCAAGAAGTGCAGTTGGTGCAAACGGACTTCCGCTAAACGCACCAGTAGAAATTGAAATGATTGTAAAAATTAAGTAAAAATTTTTCAACTTGATACTTTGAATAAATTTCGTATTTTTGCTTAAATCTGAAAAGAAATATTTGGTTTTGAGTTTTTCAAAGCCAATTTTCTTTTAATATTTATGTCTTTTTGTTCTTAAGTAATGTGTTCGTTTTCAAAATAATATAATTTCATCAAAAAAAATAATGAGGTCAAAAATGAAAAAAATATTTCTACTTTTCTCAATCCTTTCTTCTACATTTGCTTTTGCCCAAGTTGATACAAGTTTTTATGGACTAAGGGGATACGAAGATTTAAATGAAAATACGCAATTATTTTATCAAAATTGCAGTGGGTATTCAATTCTTCGCATGGATGATTTTTATATGGGTGAAAGCCGTAATGATATTTTCCATTTTGATGTTTCCAATAATATTGACTCGTTATTTATAATAAATGGAGTTGAATATTACGAACCTTTTCAAGCAACAGGTCATACGGTTAGTGATTTTGAATTTGTTGATAGCACTTTAACTAATTTTTATCAATGTGGCGACGGCGTTACAAGTTTTGAACCAAATCCAGTTGTTGTATTTAATCGAGATTATGAGAATTATTTTTGGGTTGATTCCTTCCACGGAGCAACATCAAATTTAGAAATAGAAAACACAGATTCAAGCATAAATGTGTATGTAACTGCAAATTTTGGAGGTGTAGGCATTTTTGCATGTAATGATGATAGCCGCAATTATAGTTTAGTTGATGGAACTGAAAATTTGCAGATGTTAGCAATAAATCCAAAAAATTCCAAAATGATGTTTGTATTAGATGAACAAAATCAAATGCTTAAATCAAATGATGGAGGTGCAACATTTTACATTGTTGATAGCTTGAATCTACATAATTATAGCTATTATTATTTTACAAATCATATAAATAGAACTTTTTTATTTGATAACGATGATTTACACATATATTTCGTTTTGCCCGAAAATAATAAAAACAAGTTATACGTTTCCAATAATATGGGCGAGTTAAATAGCTGGAAAATTGCTTATGAATCTGAAAACGAAATATTTATTTCGCACGATTCTAAAGTAAAAGGATTGCTTTATTTAGCAGATGGTAGAACTATTTATAAATCAAATGATTTTGGAAGTACTTTTAATAAAGTGGCTAAACTAAAAAATAATGTTCTTGGATTATACAAAAAACCGAATTCTGATTTACTTTATGCCATCAACTCATATTCTTTGTATGAAATAAGACAAGATTCTATCAAAAAATTAAAAAGTCTAATAAATTACAATGCACTAAGTCATTTTCCACTTCGAATTGGTGATATTTGGGCATATAAAGTTATAGGAAATTATTATGATGTTGAAAGACATCCATTTGAAATAAATGTTGTTAGAACTGTTACAAAAGATACAGTTATGAATAATGGAATTAAATATTTTAAAATAGTTGAAAAACGTAGCGATAGTGAATTTAAGACAAATACTTATCAAAGAATTGATACTCTCGAGTCAAAAATATATGAATATTCAAATGCTCATGAAAATCAAAATTATGATTTGTTGATTTATGACTTCTCAATCGAAATTGGTGATACAGTTTTAAGTAATTCCGATTTCAATAGTTTTGGAAATTCAATTTATCAAAAAGATACTCTGATTTACCTTTTTGAAACGAGTGGAGATAAAAAAATAGTCGATTCCAAAGTTTATTCGTTCTGGAGTATTGTTACTGATATTAGAACGTTTTCACCAAATTTTGGATTGACAGAAAAAATAACAATTAATGATGGATATGATGATTATTGGATTCTGAAAGGAGCTGTTCTAAATGGTGAAGAATATGGTGATACAACTTTAGTCGGGATTGAAGAAAATAAATCCGATATGCCAACTAAATTCACACTTTCACAAAATTATCCAAATCCTTTTAATCCAAGCACGACAATTAAATATTCAATTCCATTTGTAGGGAACGAATATTTTCGTTCTTCAAATACAACATTAAAAGTTTTTGATATCCTCGGAAGGGAAGTAGCAACACTTGTAAACAAGCAACAAAAAGCGGGGAATTATGAGGTAATATTTGATGCTTCAAATCTTTCATCTGGAGTTTATTTTTATAGATTGCAAAGTGGAAGTTTTGTTGAAACAAAGAAATTAGTGTTGTTGAGATAATAGGAAAATAGTACGTAGGTTTGACGTATTATTTTGAATTTGAACAGATTTTGAGGTTTTCGAAGAAGATTAAGAACAAAATAGTATGCGGATCCGCCCCACAAGACAGCGGATAGGTTTGACCATATCTCCTTTTACAAGTGATAATTTGCATTTTTATATATAGTAAGTTATTTAGGAAATAGAGATGAAAATTTTATTTCAGTGTGCTTATTATTTACTTAACTATTTTCCTGTGTTTTGATTAACATTTTTATTCTTTTTGAATCAACCTATTTCATGAATGTACAATACGAATTTTAATTAGTTTGACAAATGGAATCATATTTACTAACTTTCAATAAATCAATCGTTATGGAATAGTTAATTGAAATTTGAATATAAAATAACTTTAATATATTTATTGATTGGCAGTGCTTGGATAATCTTTTCCGATCAATTTCTTAATTCATTTATTGGGAATATAAATCTTTTAACAAAATTACAGACTTATAAGGGCTGGTTTTATGTTCTTGTAACGGCGCTTGTTTTTTTTCAGTTCACAAAGAAACACCTTGATGAATTACGCGAGTCTAAAAAGGAACTGGAAAATCACAAGAACAACTTAGCATCACTTGTAGAAGAGAGAACTGAAGAATTAGATGTATTAAACAAAGAATTGGTAAATCAACTTCAAAAAGAAAAAGAACTTGAGATGCAACTTGCAGTTTCTTTATCGAGAGAGAAGGAAATAAATCAGTTAAAATCGAAATTTATTGCAACTGTTTCACATGAGTTTAGAACACCATTGGCTTCACTTTCAACCTCAAGTCAGATGATTCAAAGATATGCCGATAAGTGGAGTAAAGAAAAACTTGATTATCACCACACAAATATAGAAGCAACAGTTGATTATCTCACGCAACTCCTCGATGATGTGCTTACATCGAGTCGAACGGATAAAGAATTTTTAACTAATAATCCTGAACCAATTATAATTCAAGATTTTTTACAATTAGTCACGGAGCAACTGCAACTTGAACTAAAAGATAATCACAATTTAACTGTTATTAACGAACTTACTAATCCAGTAATTTCAATTGATAAAAAGCTTTTTACACATATTATTACAAATTTATTGAGTAATGCCATAAAATATAGTCCTAATGGTGGCGATGTTGTGTTGAGTATTTCTTCAGAAAATAATTATATAAATATTAAAGTATCAGATAGTGGTCTTGGCATTCCGGCAGATGAAGTTAAATATATTTTCGATGCATTTTATCGCGCTCAAAATACTCCCGGCATAAATGGCTCGGGATTGGGTTTAAATATGATTCAAAGAGCAGTAAAAGTACTGGGTGGTGATATTTCTGTTGAAACAAAGGAAAATATTGGAACAACTTTTTTAGTAAAAATCCCAATTGCTTAATTTGCTTATCAGTGATTATTTTTTAGCATTATTGCCGTTAAATTGTTCGTTTATTTTCGATCAAACTCATTCGACAATAGCTTAAAACACAGCTTTCTCACCTCATTTGTTACGCTTCAAACACTTCACAAATCAACGCTAAACTTTGTCTTGATTATTTCTGTTCTTAAAACAAAAAGGCAGCCAAAAGTTTTGAGGAAGCAAACCGGCAATCGAACAAAGAAAACGTGTACTTTTCTATTCTGCTGAAAAACTAACTGAAAAACTTGCTGCTGCTGAAGTCTCTGGAATAATAATCGCTAAGTTAGAATCTCAGTCAAGACTTGATCTACTTATTATTAATGAACTGGGATACTTAACTTTGAGCAACCAAACTGCTAAGCTATTCTTTCAGTTAGTATCAAAAATATATGAACGAGGTTCTATTATTGTAACTTCAAATAAACCTTTCGAAGACTGGGGCGAGATATTTAATAACGAAGTGGTCACTTCTGTTATTCTTGATAGAATGCTTCATCACTCGTATCCATTATTTTTATTAACGGAAAAAGTTTTAGCTTGAAATTTATGAGTAAATCTGACTAAATTGTCTGGTCAGTTTTCTTTGGAAAACTGGTCTATTTTCATTTGGAATTAACACTTAGAAAATGATGAGAGCTAAAAATAGATGAAAAGACTTAAAAATAACACGTTAAATATTATTTTAGTTGTTTTTCTCTGTAGCACAATAAATACTTATTATGCTCAAACCGAAAATATTGATACTCTTAACCAAGTATTGCTTGAAACCAAAGATGATTCTAGTAAGGCAGAAATATTAATTAAATTAGGTTATTCCTATAATGCTATCGATGCTAAAAAGACAATAACCTATTACCTTGAAGCACTTAGTTTGTTTGGTGCAAAATTAGATAGTCATCGTAAAGGTATATTACTGAATAAAATTGGTTTTCACAATTGGGAATTAGGAAATTATATAGAAAGCATTAATTATTACAAAGATGCGCTCTCAATTTTTAGTGAGTTGAACGAGAGCGATATGATTGCTAAAGTAGCAAATAATCTGGCAGTTGTATATTGGGGGTTAAATAATTATAATGATGCTCTCGAACTCTACCAAAAAGCATTAAAAATTAGAAAAGAAGAAAAAGATTTTGAGGGAATATCTTTAACATTAAATAATATTGGTTTCGTTTATCAGGAGTGGGGTTTATTTAACGATGCTCTTAAATACCATGAAGAGGCTTTAGTAAATGCTAATAAAACAAATAAATTGTATGCTCGTGCTTATTCTTACAAGGGTTTAGGTAAATGCTACGAAACTAAAAATAATTATTCAAAAGCCCTAGACTATTACAAATTATCCTATAAAAATTATTTTGACGATAATAATGGTAATCGTGCAATTTCAGTAGCACTTAAAGATATTGGCGGTATTTATTATAAATTGAACCAATATAATGAAGCTATTAATTATTATAAAAAATCGTTAGAACAATCAAAAAAAAATAATGATCAATTTCGTACAGCCATTGCGGAATATTGCCTTGGTCAAACATATTTGAAATTAAATAAAACAAATACTGCATATAAGTATATTGGTGAAAGTTTAGATAAAGCAATAAAAAATGGATATAATAGTTTGATAAAAGATAATCAATTTATTTTATCTGAAATGGAAGAAAAAAAGGGAAATATTTATAAGGCGTTAGAATATTACAAAAATGCTTCAACAATGAAAGATAGCATTTTTAACACAGAAAAAGTATCTAAGTTCACAGATCTTCAAATAAAATATCATTTAGACCAGAAATCTCAAGAAAATCTTCTTTTACGTAAGAATAATAAAATTCAAGAGCTTACAATAAAAGAACAAAATAATATTGCGAATATTCTAATAATAAGTGGTGTTTTTATTCTTATTGTTTTATTCCTAATGGTAAAAAGTCATATTTCTGGGAAAAAGATGAATAAGGAAAAAGAAAAATTAATAGATGACTTGAAATTAGAAATAAGTGTACGTGAACACGCAGAAAAAGAAGTGGCAAAATACATTGATGTCCTTCATGTAACAAATAGCACATTAGAACAATCCTCTAATGAATTGGTTCTGCTAAATGTAAAACTCGAAGAATCTAAGAAGAGTTTGTTGGAGTCAAACGCCAACAAAGATAAGTTCTTCTCAATTATTTCACATGATCTAAAAAGTCCATTTAATAGTATTCTTGGAATAACAGAATTGTTAGTCTCCGATTATGATAAACTTACTTCTGATGAAATTAAAGAAATGCTACAACTTTTGCGGAACTCGTCTGTAAATATTTTTGATTTATTAAAATCCTTGCTCGAATGGGCACAAACGCAAACTGATAGAATGGAGTACGAATTTAAGAATATTGATTTCTATGAGACAAGTATTAAAATAGTAGATATTCTTAATACAACTGCACTAAATAAAAACATACTTATCAAAAATGAAGTTAAAGAAAACACATTTGTTTTTGCTGATGAAAAAGCAATAGAAACTGTATTGAGAAATTTAATTACAAATGCCATAAAATTCACAAAACCAGATGGAATCATTAAGGTTGAAACTGATATTAGAGATAACGAAATAGCTATTTCAGTTTCAGATAGTGGAATAGGAATGAGTACAGAGAGCATGAACAAATTATTCAAAATTGAAGTTAACCACACCACAGTTGGAACAAATAACGAAACTGGAACAGGATTAGGACTATTACTTTGTAAAGAATTTGTAGAAAAACACGGTGGTAAAATTTGGGTTGAAAGTGAGTTAGGTATGGGTAGTAAATTTAGTTTTACTTTGCCAATAAAAAGAACAAACCTTTAATTTTTTTATAGTTGCAAAAGAAATCATTTTTGCAGAACTTCTATTTCAATTATTCAAAGTAACTTCAAAAATCTAAATATTGAGCCTACCATTTCTGACAGGCTCTTTAATTTTATTTCAAAAGAAGTGCTTTTTTAACTTGTGTAAAATTCTTACTAGAACTTAATCCACTTGCTTTTATGCTTATTAAATATATTCCACTTGGTAAATCTGTTGCATTCCAAGTTGTTTCGTAATAACCAGCAGATTTATCGCTATTCACCAAAACATCAACGCTTTGTCCAAGCATGTTAAATATTTCTATTTTAACATTGCTTTGTTCTGGAATACCATATTTAATCATTGTACTCGGATTAAATGGGTTTGGATAGTTCTCTGATAATGAAAATCCTTTTGGTAATATTTCATTATTAACATCAGTTACACCATAAGCCACTTTTACTGTTTCAGAGTAATATGTATAGTTCCCATCTGTATCTATTTGCTTTAATCTATATTCTGCTGAATCGGCTAATGGTGATTCGTCTAAAAACTCATAGTTTTTGGGCGAGTTGCTATTTCCATTTCCTTGAACAAATCCAAGGGTTTCCCATTTGTCATTCTGAACTTGATTCAGAATCTTTCGTTCAACCTCAAATCCATAATTGTTTATTTCCGTTGCAGTTTGCCAATTAAGCAGCACTTTATCGCCAGAATTTGCTGCAGTAAAAGTTGTTAATTCAACAGGCAACACACCACCGGTAATGTTTAATGTAATGTCATTCACTCCATCATAGTTGCCCAATCCTAAATAATACGTAAGACCAGCTGTTAAATCATGGGTGAAATAGAAATCAAGAGTTAAATTATCATCATTATAATTTATTTGTTGTCCATTTTGATCGTATAAAGTACAATAAGGATCAGATGTTGAGGTAGAACTAATTGTATATGTCGCTGTATTTTGTGGAATAAATCTACAGTATTTCACACTAAAATGGTCAGTACTAACTAATGTTGAAGCTTCAGTTATTAAGGGTGCAGTTCCATCCTTAGAGTTCCCTAAAGTAACTTGTGAAATAATTTCAGTAGTTAAAAACAAAAGTAAAAGTAAAAAAATAGTTAGCTTTTTCATGCATTCTCCAATTAATTAAAAAAATAAATATTAACAGTCTTCATAGTGAATCAATATTATTCTTTAATTAACATGATATTCACTATTCACGATAAAATTATCGTATTAAATATAATTTTGTTTATTCCAACTTCCTTAAAACAAGCTAAAGAAGTATATACAAAATGGGCACACTTTGGGGACATATTTTTATAAAAAAACGTAACCCCTTATAAAATAAGGGGTTAAAGAGATGTTGAGGCGACGATCGGATTCGAACCGATGAATATAGGTTTTGCAGACCCACGCCTTAAGCCACTTGGCCACGTCGCCAATAAATTTACTTTTAAAATAAAAGAACAGCCATAAAAAAGAAAATCCACAATTTGTGGATTTTTGAGCGGGAGACGGGACTCGAACCCGCGACAACTACCTTGGCAAGGTAGCGCTCTACCAGCTGAGCTACTCCCGCAAAACAATCAAGAACTAAAATTGAGTCCCAAATATAATAACCTTTTTTATTTACATCAAGAATAATTTACAAAAATCTTAATATTTTTTATTTAATTCGCAAAATATTCAATATTGGCTTAATATTTAAAGTTTTCCAAGCCAATAAAAGTTGAAAATTACTTTAAAAGATGTAAAACTTCATCAATTTTAACTGCTTCTTTTTTATCATCAATATCAATTACTACTAAAAATCCTTTAAGTTCGCCAGTTGAAAAGAAAGCGTTCATCAATTTAGCTTGGTCACTTCGCAAATTTTTTCCGTTTGTTTCTGACCAAAGTTCAACAGTTGTTAAACATCCTTTTGAAGGAGTTAAAGGTGCAAAAGGTAAATTATCGTAAAACGATAAATCATCAACGGAGCCGTGCATTACAATTTTTCTTCTTCCAGTTAAACCTGCATAATATGATTCATAAATTGGAAGATAATTTTTCCAACTTTTGGGTAAAAGGTTTTTATAATCTTTAATATTCCAATTATTTGTAACAGTTGAGTGGTACCAAAGTTTTGTAGGAACTTCGTATGGAATTCTTGTTAAAACTGCGGCGGTTGGTCCTAAAGTTGGAGTAGGCGAGTTATAAAATCCAACAACCGAAAAAATTCCTTGTGGAGTGTTACCTTGACTTAAATATCCTGGCAAATTTGTAACTGAAAGTGCAAGTTGTTGCACATAAAATATTGAATCATTCTTGCTTTTAACAAATTCCCCATTTGGTTTTTTGATTATTGTAATTCCTGGATAAATTCTGTTTTTGCGTTGCAAGGAGTAAATAATTGTTTTTCCTTTAACAAAATCGTGCGATAGAATTTCTTTTAATGAAGGAGTTAAAATTGAATCATTTTCTAAATAGTAAACCAAAAAATTTATTTCTGGAATGCTTTCAAAATTTTCATTTTGCTTCTTAAATCGCTTTTTTGTCTCAGAAAGTAACTCGTCTTTTGTTTTACCTCCTTTGCTTAAATGATATGCACAATATGCAAAAAGAGTTGCATCATTTGTGTTTTCATAAAATTTGGTTATAGTCTTTTCAAAATCATTTGGATAAAGAGTAATTATTGCTTCAACCAATGCACGTTTAAATTTTATGCTTCCATTTGGTGCATATTTGCTAGCAACAGAAATTGCATTATAAACTTTTTCCGATTTGTAAAGCTGCAATCCAACTTCGCCAAACAGTTCCATCCACTTTGCTTCGCTATTACTGTTTAAAGGTGCTGAAAATGTTCTATCAATCTTGTTTAATAATCCTTCCTTAAATGCTTTTTTGCTCTCTTTTAAAGCAAAATTTGATTGAAGATGTTCTTGATTGATTTTGTTTTGTGGAAAAACCGAAAATGTTAACAATAAAAAAAACAATAAATATTTCATAATTTGACTTTTTTTAATAATTGAAAGGGCAAATATATCCATTTCGTAAGTGCAAATTGAAAAAATTGTTTACTTCATTAAATTTTGTTTTATCTTTTGACTTAAAAAAATTAAATATTAGAATAAATGATTGCAATTATCGATTACGGAATTAACCAAACTACAGAGTTAACCAAAGCCTTAACACTTCTTGGAACGGAATTTATAGTTTCACACAGCGAAAAAGATTTATTAAAATGCGACAAAATTATAATAAGCGATGCCGAAAATCTTTCTAAAGCAATAAAAAAAATTCATCTTTATAACCTTTTTAGCTTTCTTCGATTATTAAAAAAGCCGATTCTTGGAATTTCACTCGGAATGGATTTACTTTGTCTTAAATCAAACGACGGAATTGCATGTCTCGGAATTATTGAATCGGATGTTGTAAATGATTGTATTAATAATAAAATTGAGTCTATTCCAACAATGGAAAAGGTTGAAATATCAAGCGAAAACAAACTATTTGAAAACATAAATAGTGGGGAAGAGTTCTATTTTCTTAATAATTATCACGTTGAAATTACAAACTCAACAATTGCAACGGTATATGGAAAAGAAGGATTTTCTGCCGCAGTTCAAAAGGATAATTTCTACGGAGTTCAATTTCTGCCAGAAAAATCGGGAAAACAAGGTTTGCAGCTATTAAAAAATTTTGTGCTAAATATATCTTAATTTTGTTATTGCAAACGCCATTCTTTATATTTCACAATTACTTATTTACAAATTAAATAGACAAAATATTATGAAACCAGAAATTTATATCAAAGATTTAGCAGAACATGCTGGCAAAGAAGTTACCCTAAAAGGTTGGCTTTACAACAAACGCGAAAGTGGAAAAGTGAAATTTTTAATACTACGTGATGGAACTGGATATTTACAATGCATAGTTTTTAAGGGAAATGTTACTCCAGAAGTTTTTGAAATTGCGGAACAACTTCATCAAGAAGCTGCTTTTGAAGTAACTGGAATGGTAAAATCAGAGCCACGTGCCGTTGGTGGATTTGAATTAGATGCAATAGATGTTAAACTAATTGGCGCTTCTGAGGACTATCCAATAACGCCAAAAGATCACGGAGTTGAGTTTTTAATCGATAATCGTCATTTATGGTTGCGTTCTAAACGCCAAGTTGCAATTATGAAAATTAGACATAGAATTGCAAAATCAATTCGCGATTTTTTTGATGAACGTGGTTTTACTTTGTTTGACCCACCAATAATTACTCCAAACGCTAGCGAAGGTACTTCAACTTTGTTTGAAATGGAATATTTTGATTTAGGAAAAGCATATTTAACACAATCTGGACAGTTATATGCAGAAGCTGGAGCTTTGGCTCTTGGAAAAGTTTATACTTTTGGACCAACTTTCCGTGCTGAAAAATCGAAAACACGTCGCCATTTAACCGAATTTTGGATGGTTGAACCTGAAATGGCTTTCTATAATTTAGATGATGATATGGATTTAGCAGAAGAATTTCTTGAATATATTGTTAAATCTGTACTTAAACATAATTTATCCGATTTAGAAATACTTGAACGTGATATTACAAAATTGCAAAAAATTGAGCGACCTTTTCCACGCGTCTCTTACGATGAAGCAGTTGAAATGTTAAAAGCAGAAGGTCACGAATTTCAATGGGGCGACGATCTTGGCGCAGCCGATGAAACTATAATTTCGAGCAAATTTGATAAACCTGTTATGGTTCACAGATATCCAGCCGCAATAAAAGCTTTTTATATGAAACGCGATCCGCAAAATGAAAAGCTTGCTCTCGCTGTTGATGTTTTGGCTCCAGAAGGTTATGGCGAAATTATTGGTGGAAGTCAAAGAGAAGATAATTACGACCTTTTACTTGGACGAATTAAAGAACACAATCTTCCAGAAAACGTTTTTAAATGGTATTTGGATTTAAGAAAATATGGCTCAGTTCCGCATTCTGGTTTTGGTCTTGGACTTGAGCGAACAGTTACATGGATTTGTGGAATTGATCATTTACGCGAAACTATTCCTTTTCCACGAATGATTTACAGAAATACACCTTAAATTGATATTGGAGAATTAATGAACAAGAATTTATTATTGCTGTTTTTTATTGTGATTATTTCGTTTTCAGATGCTAATTCTGCTTTTGCACAAGATGTAAATCACGCCAAAGATACAATTACAAATGTTGAAATAGCCACAAATGAAGCAAAACACGAACTTCCAAATACTGCAATGGTTATTCCATTTGTAGTTTTGTTAATTATGATTGCAACTGGTCCAATTTTGTACTCGCACTTTTGGGAACATCACTATCCAAAAGTTTCAGTCTTGTTGGGAGCAATTGTAGTCTTTTATTATTCGTTTTTCTTACACGATACTCATAGTTTGCTACATACTTTAACCGAATATTTTTCTTTTATTGCACTTTTGGCTTCGCTGTTTTTTGCTTCTGGTGGAATTATGATAAAAGTGGATAAAAAAGCTACTCCACTTTTAAATGTTGGAATTCTTCTTTTGGGTGCTATTATTGCAAATGTTATTGGAACTACCGGCGCTTCAATGTTGCTTATTAGACCATTTATCAAGATAAATCAAGATAGAATTAAACCATACTTAATTATATTTTTTATTTTTATAGTAAGTAATATCGGCGGTGCTTTAACTCCAATTGGTGACCCACCATTGTTTTTAGGATTTTTACGTGGAATTGACTTCTTTTGGTTTATTGAACACATTTGGTACATTTGGCTTCCAACAATAGCTTTAATTCTGTTAGTATTCTATTTTATTGATTCGCGAAACAAGGATTCCAAACCTGGAAAAGAATATTCTGGGAAAATTGAGTTTAAAGGTGCTAAAAATCTAATTTATCTTGCAATTATTTTAGTTGCAGTATTTATTGACCCAAATGTAATGAGTTGGGTTCCAAATCTTGCTCCATCGCCAATAGGACTAAGAGAAATAATTCAATTATCCGTTGTGGTTTTAGCAATGAAAACATCTGATAATGAAATTCTTAAATACAACGAATTTAATGCCGAACCAATAAAGGAAGTTGCATATTTGTTTATTGGAATTTTTGCCACAATGATTCCAGCTTTGCAACTAATTTCGCACGAAGCAAATATTCTTGGCGATAAACTAACTGTTGGAATGTTTTTCTGGAGTACTGGACTACTTTCTGGAGTTTTGGATAATGCCCCAACTTATCTTAATTTTCTTAGCGCTGCTCTCGGCAAATTTGGTTTTAACATAAATGTTGCTACCGATGTAAAAGAATTTATGAATACCGATTATATTTTTCTTCAAGCAATTTCTGTTGCAGCAGTTTTCTTTGGTGCTTTAACATATATTGGAAATGGACCTAATTTTATGGTTAAATCAATTGTTGAACGAGCGGGAATTGAAATGCCAAGTTTCTTTGCGTATGTTTATAAATATTCGCTTCCAATATTAATTCCTATTTTTGCGTTAGTTTGGTTAGTATTTTATTTTTAGGAGAAATAATGAAAAGTATAACTGAAGTTTTAAATGAAAATATAACTGGATTACATTATGGTTGTCGTGTTTTACTTCCATTCCAAGCAGAAATATTAAAAATTGTAATAGGAACAAAAATTATAACCAATTTTAGCAAAAATCTTGAGGGCGCTTGTGTTAGAATTACTGATTTTTATACAGAAATATATTTTTGCGAGTATAAGAATCTTGCTGAAGAACTAACAAAATATGAAGTTGTAAAATTAGTTGTTGTTCAACAAGGCGACGATGTGTTTGACTTTAATAAACATATTCCTATTGAATTGGTAATTGAAAGCAAACACAAATTGTTAATTAAACCAATTCCAGATGATTTACTATTTTTTGAATAATTTATGATACCATTATTTACAACAGAGCAAATTAGAAACGCTGATAATTATGCCATTGAACAATTAAAGATTCCAGGAATTGTTCTAATGGAAAATGCCGCATTATCCGTTTTTAATTCAATTAAGCAGAATTTTAATCTAATTGATGGAATTTCTCAAATTGGAATTATTGCTGGAAAGGGAAATAATGGTGGCGATGCTTTTGCTGTGGCTCGCCATTTTGTAAATGCTGGATTTTTAGTAAACGTTCTTTTTGTCGGAACTGAAAAAGAACTAAAAGGCGATGCGTTAATAAATTTTACCATTTTTAAGGAATTATCTCAAAAAGTAAATAATGGAAATTTATTCTTATATAAATCCAAAAGTGATTTAGCTAAAATTAAAAATTCCACTGTTTTAATTGATGGACTACTTGGAACTGGTACAAAAGGTGAAATTAAAGAACCTTATAAGTCAATTATTAATTTTGCAAATGGAATCAACGCTTTTCGAGTCGCAATCGATTTACCAAGTGGGTTAAATTTGGAAACTTCTACTGGATTTCCAATTTTTAATGCGGATTTAACAGTAACGCTTGCAGATTTCAAAACTGGACTTTTTTATGGAAATGGCTACGAATTTTCGGGTAAAATAGAAAAAGGTTCAATAGGAATTGGTGATGAGTATTTCGAAAATCAAGATGTCGAAAATTACTTAATTGAACCAGAAGATGCATTAATCGGACTTCCTAAAAAAAATAAAACTTCAAATAAATATTCAAATGGAAAAGTTTTGGCAATTGCTGGCTCTGGAAAGTACATTGGAGCAGCTTCTCTTTTAGTACGCTCATTGTTTCAAATTGGAACTGGTTCGGTTCTTCTCGCTTTTCCAAAATCAATCAGAAATCTCATTTCCACAAATATTGGTGAAACCGTTTTTGCTTCATATAATGATGAAGGAAAGGAATATTTTACAACAAATAATATTTCGGATATAAAAAACCAACTTGATTGGTGTGATTTAATTGCAATTGGTAGCGGAATTGGTCGTGAAAATGAAACAATTAGTGCCGTTTCAGAAATAATTTCGAAATATAATTATAAAAAAATGGTAATTGATGCCGATGCAATTTATGCAATTGCCGAAATTGGTGTTTCTAAATTCAATTTGAAAAATAAAATATTAACTCCACATCACGCAGAGTTTTCGCATCTAATCGGAATTTCAATTGACGAATTGAACAAAAATATACTTCATTATGGCAAAAAATTTGCGCAAACTACAAAATCAATTTTGGTTTTAAAAGGTGCACCGACAATTATATTTTTACCAAATGGTGAAGCTTTAATCAATTCAGCAGGTAATGTTGGAATGGCTAAATTTGGTTCTGGCGATGTCTTAACGGGAATAATTTCTGGATTGGTAGCTAACTCATCAGATATTGAAAAAGCTGTTATTTCGGCAGTATATTTGCACAGTCTTTCAGCAGATTTACTACTTGAAAAAGAAACAGAATTTGGAATAACAGCAACAAAAATTGAGGAAAACATTGCAAATGCGATTAGCTTCTTACGCAATTCAATTATATAAACTATTTTTATCAAATAAATGGAAATTTTTATATTTCCCGTTAGCATTTTATTGGCTACTAATATTTATCTTAACAAGTATTCCAGGTAAATCAATTCCAAAAATATTTGGAGTATCGGATAAAATTAAACATTTTGGTGCTTATTTTGTTTTGGCATTTTTATTAAATTTTACACTCATAATACAAAAGAAATACCCATTTTTAGCTAAAAAATCAATATTATTTACTTTTTTAATCACATTATTTTATGGACTATTTGATGAAATTCACCAAATATTTATTCCTGGAAGATATTTTGATTGGTGGGATTTAGTCGCTGATGCAGTTGGTGGTTTGCTTGGAATTGTGTTAGTAAAAATATTTATGTACTTTATTGATGAAAGTAATCAAGATTTATCGGAACTTTCTTAATCAATTTGTGTAAAATCGAGTATTGATGTTGACAATACTGTAATCATTTTTTAATTTTGAACTTAAAAATTGTAAAACTTGGAGGTCGTCATGGCTTTAAATAAAAATCCAAAGGTTGACTTAAAACGAAAGTATCAAAAATATTGGGAAATTAGTTTAATTATCTCATTAACAATGTTGATTGTTGCGTTTAAGTTTTTTCCTAAATTCGAAAATGAAGTATTAAATGTGGACGGTCCTCAAGAACTAATTCAAAGTGAAGACGTTGAAGCCACAAAACAAGAAACAGCTCCACCTCCACCACCAAAACCTCCAATTCCGATTGAAGCACCAACTGATGATGTTTTGGAAGATGTTGAAATAGCATCTACTGATTTAGATGTTGAAGCTACTGTTTCTGCACCTCCTCCACCTCCAAAAGTGGAAAAAGAAGAAGAAGCAGAACCAGTATTTTTTGTTGCGGTTGAAGAAATGCCAGAACCTGTTGGCGGCATTGGAGCAATTCAAAGCAAAATAGTTTATCCAGAAATTGCAAAACGTGCTGGCGTTCAAGGCAGAGTTTATGTAAAAGCTTATGTTGATGAAAGCGGAAGAGTTAATAAAGTTGAATTAATTCGTGGCATTGGTGCTGGTTGTGACGAAGCAGCAATGGATGCAGTAAAAAGTGTTATGTTCAAACCTGGAAAGCAACGCGGAAAACCTGTAAAAGTACAAGTAACCGTACCTGTTCTTTTCAAATTACAGTAAAATTTTAAGGCGTCTTATAAGACGCCTTTTTTTTGCCATTCAAGAAAAATAAACTATCAAATTTTATTTAGGAACAAAAAGTAATCCCACTTGTAAGATTCAAAAAGCTACTTTCATAATCATTTAATCATTAAAATAGTGAGGTTATAATGGCTTTAACGAAGAATCCTAAAAACGATATTAAGCTTAAATACTACAGAGTATTTCAAATTAGCTTAATTTTATCTCTTTCTCTACTAATTATAGCATTTAAGTTTTTCCCTGATGTTGAAAAAGAGATTATTGATAATGCTGTTCCGCCAGTTCTAATTGATGGGGTAGATGTTGTTCATTCAACTCAAGACGAAATAATCCCTGCACCTCCAAAACCTTTAATTCCTATTGAAACTCCTTCCGATGATGAGTTTCTTAAAGATTATGAAATTTTATCAACAGAATTAGATGCTAATGCAAATGTTGGAAAAACAAATTCACAACCTCCAAAAGTTGTTGTAGATGATGATTTGGATTATGAATTTAAAGCTGTTGAGCAAATGCCAGATCCGATTGGTGGAATTGGAGCAATTCAAAGCAAAATAGTTTATCCAGAAATTGCAAAACGTGCCGGCGTTCAAGGAAGAGTATTTGTAAAAGCATTTGTAAATCAAATGGGAAGTGTTTACAAAGTTGAACTTGTTCGTGGAATTGGCGCTGGTTGTGATGAAGCAGCAATGGAAGCAGTTAAAAATACTATGTTTAATCCTGGCAAACAACGCGGAAAAGCTGTAAAAGTTCAGGTAACCATTCCAGTTTTTTTCAAATTACAATAAAAATTTTAAGCGTCTTTTTAGACGCTTTTTTTTTATTATTCTCATTCCAGAATATTTTTATCATTAAAATTGGCGGAAACTAATTGTATTGGTTTTACATTATTTTGCTTATAAACAAAACGAATTAAAACTTAAAGATTGGTTATATTTGTATCAAAATTAGGAAAAATTATGAAATACAAATATGGCGAAAGTGAATACGAAATAACTCGTTATCCAAGTAGCACAAACAAATCACTAATTGCGTGGAATTCTGCTGATGAGTTAATATTAAATTACATTTCAGAAAATAAACTTGATGCGAGTAATTCTATTATTTATAATGACCATTTTGGATTTCTTACAACATTTTTGAGTGAATTTAATCCAAAAGTAGTTGTAGAAAGTAAATCTCAAGAAAAAGCTATTTTGAAAAATATAAATTTTAATGGAATTGCTTCAAATAACCTCAAATTCTATACTCCTTTTGAAAAATCAGATTTGCATTCCAAATTAGTTATAATTAAAATTCCTAAATCTTTGGATTTATTTCGATTTTATCTTGAGCAATTAGCTGAAATATTGGATGAAAATTCGGCAGTAATTTGTGGATTTATGACAAAATATTTCACCCCACAAATATTGGAAGTTGCAAATGAATATTTTTATGAGGTTGAGCAGACAAAAGCTGTTAAAAAATCGCGATTATTAATCCTTAAAAAAGCTAAATTGAGATTAAAAGAGACTCACATTAACGAAATTAAATTAAACGATTCCGAAAGTTTGAAACAATATCCTGGAGTTTTTTCCTCAAAAAATATTGATTATGCAACACAATTTTTAATCGAAAATATGAATTTGAGGGAAACAGATTCAAAAATTATGGATTTAGCTTCTGGAAATGGAATTATTGCATACGAAATGAACAAACAAAAGCAAAATTGCGAAATTCATTTGGTAGATAATTCATTTCTGGCAATTGAATCATCCAAACTAAATTTAATTGGCAGTAATTTTCATTTTCATTACACAGATAATCTTGACGAATTTGAAGAAAACTATTTCGATTTTATTATCTCAAATCCTCCTTTCCATTTTGAACACGAAACAAATATTGAAATTGCAATAAGTCTGTTTGAGCAATCGGTTAAATTGTTGAAAAATGATGGACATTTGCAAGTTGTTGCAAATAAACACTTAAATTACAAGACACATCTTACTAAGTTATTTTCAAAAGTTGAAATAACAGCAGAAAATGAAAGATTTATAATTTACGAGGCAAGTCTTTAAAAATGAAAGTGGATGAATTAAATTAGTAATTCAAGTCAATTAATGGCTTTCCAACACAAACATTAATCATTTAATAAATATATTTCTCACTATATTTGTGAGGTTTTTTTTAGAATTTATCCACTCAGAAATTATTTGTCATTAGTTCATTTATCAAATATTGATTTTAGATATAAAAGCTCGCGAAACAATTCAAAATTTGCGTTAAGCAATTTTAATATTTCCATTAATGAAGGTGAATTTATTTCAATACTTGGTCCAAATGGCTCGGGTAAATCAACATTAATTAAGTTAATTACTGGATTTTTGAAGCCTCAAAAGGGAAATATCAAAATATTTAATAAAGAACTAAAAGATTACAAAAAGAAAGAAATTGCTAAAATTATTGCGTATGTGCCACAAATTCCACCATCAATTTATCCTTTTTCAATCTACGAGATAGTTGCAATGGGAAGATTTCCATATTTGGATTTTACGGGATTTGAAAAAGAAAGCGATAAGATAATAATTGATAATATTTTGGAAGTAATGGAACTTTCGCATTTGGCTGATAAAGGAATAAATGAAGTTTCTGGCGGTGAAGCTCAACGAGCATTTATCGGTCGCGCTTTGGTTCAACAGCCAAAAATTCTTCTGCTTGATGAACCAAATTCGCATTTAGACATTAAGCATCAAATTTCTATATTTAATCTGTTAAAAAAACTAAATGTTGATGATGGATTAACAATTGTAACAGTTATGCACGACTTAAATTTAACTTCCATTTATAGTTCAAGAGTTGCAATGTTAAAAAATGGCGAAATTGTTATTGATGGAAATCCGAATGAGACGCTAATTCCAGAAATTATAAAACAAGTATTTGGAGTAAATGTCGAAATTGGAATAGATGCAAATGATTCGCGAAGTATATTTATTAAACCCGATTTACTGTTAAATTAAAATATCTATGAACAAAAACAATTCAACATTTTTGATATACATATTTTTTGTCTCCTTGCTGGAAATTATTTTAACATTTTTAATTAAATATGACTTGAACGCAATTCCTTTTAGAGATTTTAATTTCTTTTTTATTGGAAATATTTTGCCTTTTTCTATTGAAATGATTTTAGTCACTTTATTAATTATACAATTATACAGTAAAAAATCAATTCATATTTATCACAAAGTTGCATCTTCTTTTGTTATCACAATTTCCTTTATCCTATTATTATTAAGCTACTTAGCAAATAAAACTGGTTATAAATTTCCAGAAGAATACATTTTTAACTATCCTTATCAAAGAGTAATTACTGGTGTAAGTTTAATGATATCGTTTGCATTAAAATTGTACTTAATTGCACTTTTAACAAATTTGCTCTTTAATAGCACTTTTTATGTCTATTTGAAATCACTTATTACAACTTTATTTGTACTCATAATAGCATTTTTAACAATATTTGTTCTAACAACAAAAAATGGATATAGTTCAAGCAAACTAAAACCTTCAAAATCAACAATTGGAGTTGTGCTTGGTGCGGCAGTTTGGAGTGATAAACCAAGTACTTTGCTTATTGGAAGAATCACGAAAAGTAGAGATTTAATAAAAGAAAAAAAAATATCCAAAATTCAACTTACAGGAAGCAATGCACCTGGTGAAATAAGTGAAGCAGAAGCCGCATATAATTACGCATTAAAATTAGGGATTAAAAAACATTTAATGGTAATTGAAGAAGAAACAACTTCAACAACAGAACAAATTAGATATATCAAAAAGAAGTTTGCAAGTTCACCAAAATATGAACAGATAGTAATTATTTCCGACCAGTTTCATTTAACACGAGCTTTAGAAATATGTAAATTTTTTGATGTTAAGGCAATTGGCGTTGCGTCAGATTATTCAATTAAGTGGGAAAAGTTGTTATATTATCGTCTTAGAGAAAGTATTGCTCTTCTATTTTTTTGGCTCTTTGCAATTTAAGCAATTGCAAATTATTGAATTATGAAAAATTAAGAATAAAAATATATAGGAATTAAATGAAAAAGAAATCGCAACGAAGATTTGCACGCGAAAAAGTACTTCAAGTTTTATATGCTTATCAAATAAATGGCGAAGGATTATCAGTTCACACAGATGCAATTCTAGCCGATATTAGTGCTGAAACAGATAGAGCATTTGCGCGAAAGCTAATTAACCATGTTGTTGCAAATCGTACAGAACTTGATAAAAAAATTGAAGAAAAAGTTGCTAATTGGGAAGTAGAAAGAATTGCATTAATTGATAAATTATTGTTAAAAATGGGCATTGCCGAAATGATGTATTTTGAAGATATTCCTCCAAAAGTCTCAATAAATGAAGTTATTGATATTTCAAAGGAGTATAGTTCTCTAAATAGTGGAAAGTTTATAAATGGAATTCTCGATGCAATTTTATCAGAATTAAAAACAGAAGGCAAACTCAAAAAAATTGGTCGTGGATTGATTGACAAAAATATGACCGATGAAGAATAATGAAAGTAAAAGACAACAAATTTAGAATATTTATTTGGTCATTATTTGATTTTGCAAATACCTCGTATTCAATTGTTGTTGTAACATTTATTTATGCAGTTTATTTTAAAGACGTTGTTGCTCTTGGCATGCCAATTGGCGATTTATATTGGAGCATTGGAATTAGTATTTCGATGTTAATTAGCGGAATTATCGCCCCAATTCTTGGTGCAATTGCCGATTATTCCGCCGGCAAAAAACGATTTCTTTTGTTTTTTACACTTTTAAGTATTATTTCAACTTCGCTACTTTATTTTGTGCAAGAAGGAATGATTTTTTGGGGATTAACGCTTTTTATTCTCTCAAATATTGGTTTTGAATCGGGGTTGGTTTTTTATGACTCATTTTTACCTGAATTAACTTCACCCAAAAATTATGGTCGCGTTAGTGGTTATGGATTTGCATTTGGATATTTTGGATCACTTGCAAGTTTAGCAATTGCTTTTCCATTTATTCAAGCCGATATGGTTCGCGAAACATTTCCAATTTCGGCTTTGTTTTTTCTAATATTTGCAATTCCGCTTTTTATTTTTCTAAAAGATAGCCGAAGAGAAGTAAAAGTAAATAAATCATTCATAAATATTGGTTTTAGACGCGTTAAAAACACTTTTTCACATTTACGAAATTATAAGAATCTTGCTCTATATTTGCTCGCATTTTTCTTTTATATTGAAGGCGTGAACACCACAATATTCTTTTCTGGTAATTTTGCACGTACATCTTTGGGATTTTCGCTTACAGAATTGGCATTGTTTTTCTTAATTGTTCAAACAACCGCTATTGGTGGTTCGCTTTTGTTTGGAATTTTATCCGATTCCATTGGACAAAAAAAATCTATTATTATCTCGCTTTACATTTGGATTTTTACAATGCTTCTGGCTTTTATAATTAGCAATGAAAATAACGGAATATTGATTTATTTAGCAGATTATTTCAATTTGGAAACTCGCGATTTCCAATCGCTGAGTTTTTATATTGTTGGTTTGCTTGCTGGAAGTGTAATGGGAGCAACTCAATCGACAAGTAGAAGTATGATGACAAAACTGACTCCAATTGAGAAAAAGACAGAGTTTTTTGGTTTTTATTCACTTTTTGGAAAAAGTTCAGCAATTGTTGGGCCTCTTGTTTTTGGAATAATTAGTTATGTAACAGAAAGTCAATCGTATGCAATTCTTTCAATTAGTGGCTTTTTTATTGTCGGATTGTTTATACTAAGATTTGTTGAAGATGCAAAGCTAGAATAGAATCATTGCAAATTCTTAAAAATCCTTTTTCAAACTCCAGCGAAGTACAAAAAATATAACCGAAAGGGAAATAGCCAACCACAAAATTCCCCAAATAGTTGCAGAAACAGAAGTTATTGCAGCAATAAACTGCGCATCCGATGGACGATAAACATTAGTTAAAATATCTTCTTTTATGTCAATTGCAACGTAAAACATACTAATCAATCCAAGTAATTTGTATAAAATTGAGTTCACAACTTGGTGAAAGTAAATTGGAGCAATAATAAAAAGCGATGCAAAAAGAACAGAAGCAATTTTTCCTAAATTACCTTCCAAATAGTTGGCGGCAAAAAGAATTAGCAAAACTGCCAAAATGATGGAGAATAATTTCCTAAAATTGACAATATGACCAGAAATGAAAAGAAAAACACCAAATAAAAGACTTCCAAGATAGCCAGCTGAAGCTATAATAAATTTATTGCCATCAATTGTTCTACTTTCACCGCCAAGTGATTCGGTAATTAGAATTGAATCGAGACTTCCACCGCTTAAAATTGCTGCAATTCCGTGACTCATTTCGTGAGTTAAAACGACAAATAGTTTTATTGGATATATTATAAAAGAATTCCAAAAGAAGAAGGAAAGTATCAAAAATGATAAAATTACTGAATATTCCAACACATTATTGTTTTTTGAACTTAACTTAAAACCTATTTTCTTAGCCATAATTATTCGTTTTTTGAATGCAATTTATAAAAATATTTATTACCAAATTGGATTAAAAATTAACTTCCAAAATAAAAATTTATAAAAGAAATTCCCGCAATCTACACCTCAAAAAGTATATTTTTTATAATAATATCGCTTTTACAAAATTAAATTGCGGGAATTTTCACTTTTTTGAATATAGAGGCAATTATAAATCTTGCAACTCTTTCAATCATTTTTCGGAAAATACAATCATTCATATTTATTTTGGTGCAATGCTTTGATTGCAAAAAATGAATATAAAAGAAACTAAACTACTTTCTCATTATATTTGCACAATTATTTTGCTAAAAATTTGAAAATCAATCATAAAATATGAAAATAAAAACATCCTTAATTCTGCTATTTCTGCTTGCAAACTCAGTATTTTCTCAAAGCGGATTTGTTTACACATATTATTCAAGCGGTAAAATTGAGGGAGTTTTATTTTACGCAAGCGAAGTTCTCGAAGGAAGGTGTTATTGGTATCACGAAAATGGAAATCTGAAAGCTGAAAAAATTTATAGTGATGGCAAATTAAATAGTTTATCACGAGAATTTGACGAAACTGGTTTGATGAAAGAGGAAATTTCCATTAAAAATGGAATTCGTGACGGACTTTCGAAGTATTTTTATCCAAATGGTGCCTTGAAATCAATTTTGAGCTATGAAAATGGAATATTGGTAAAACAAGTTAATATTGATTACGATCCGCTTTACGTTGCTCCTTTGGAAGCGTACAAATATGCCAATACTCAAGATAGAATTACGGATAACGACGATTTGTTTTTGTGCGAAGGTGCTGATTTTTGTCCAAAACCAGTTGGTGGAATGAATGAGGTAATTAAACATCTTGTTTATCCCGAACACGCAAAGTTGTACGGTCTTGAAGGTTTTGTAACAGTTGTTGTTGAAATTGATACTATTGGATTGGTTGAAAATATTACTGTGCTTAGCGATTTAGGACTTGGAACAAAAGAAGCAGCAATTGACGCTGTAAAAGCCTCAAGATTTTTACCAGGCGAAAAGAATGGAAAAGTTGTTAAGAGCAAAGTTTTGTTCAAAATTCCATTTATTTTGAATGGAAAAATACTTTATGCAGCATCCTCAGAAAAAAGTGAAAAAAGAGAACTTCCTCAAACAGCTCAAACAGAAAATAATTATGAAACCAAAGAGGTTGCTGAAAACAAAGTTGTAGAAGAAACTTCGAAAAGTGAAACTGAATCAACAGAAAAGCCAGAAATTAAGGCTATTTTAAGCAATTTTGAATGTGATTTGGAAGTTTGTGCAAAACCAAAAGATGGAATAAAAGGAATTATGGATAATTTTATTATGCCATCAATTGTAAAACGAAAGGGAATTGAAGGCGAAGTTATTGTTAACGCTATTGTTGACCAATACGGAAACGTCCGTGATACAGAAGTTACACAGAAAATTGGCTACGGATGCGATATTGCAGTTGAAGTAGCAATTTTACAGACAAAATTTGAACCAGCAATTTCAAACGGCAAACCTGTCCGCTCAACTGTAAAAATTAGAGTTCCAATTGTTCAGGAAAAGGATTGACACACAAGAAATTAATGATGTTTGATTCATTCCAACCAAAAAAATGTATTCGCAATGACGGCGAAAAATAAAAGTCATTGCGAGTAGTTTTATCCAATAAAATTAACAAACTCTTCTTCAAGAGTTTTGCCTCTATCTTTTCCATACCATAAATGAAGCTTTTCGTTAAACTCATCTTTTGAAAAACCACTTTCTTTCCACTGTTTTACAAGTTGTTTAGCAACTTCTGGTCTTGGACCCCAATCAAATAGTTGATTTCCAACTTCATCAAATCCAATTATTTTAGGAATTGCACGTCCGCCATTAGTTAAAAATTGGTCAATAATATCAAGATGTTGGTCGCGATAAATGATTTTAAACTCAACATTTGGGTTATTTTGAGTCATTTTATAAAGAAAAGGAATATTTTGAGCAGAATCACCACACCAATCTTCGGTAATAATTAGCCAAGTTTGTTTACTCTTAATTGAGTTAATTTTGTCAATAATTTTATCACTTGGTTTATAAGTTTTCAAAATTCTGTGAGTTCTTCTTTGATTTAGTATTGTATATTCGTGCAACTTTTTTTCTAACTCATTTTCAAATGGTTTTTCAGAATTGTTGGCATTTATGTCGGCATTTTTGTTAAATTGCTCAAACGAAATTCCAATTTGATTTATACGATTTAAAAATTCTATGTTTTTATTCATCTGTTTCCTAAAATCTGTTTTTGAACGGTAAAAAATATAAATTGTGAATCAAAGATAACAAATAATTTAATCTCAAAATGTCAATATGTTTACACTTCACGCACATTCAACGTTTTCATTGCTAACTGGAACAATTCCATACGAGCGCATTATTGAGCTTGCAAAAGAAAATGGTTCAAAATATGCGGCTTTGACAGATACAAATAGAATGAATGGATTAATCCAATTTGCAAAACTTGCCGAAGAAGAGGGAATTAAACCAATTCTTGGAACAGAACTTATTGACCCCAAAAATGAAACACATTCGCTAATTATTCTGGCAAAAAACAATAAAGGATATTCAACACTTTGTAAAATAATTACTGCTCGCAATTTGAAAGAGAGTTTTACGCTCTCTACTTTGCTAAAAGAGGATTTGTCCGATTTATTTATTATCAGTTCATCAATTGAGTTTATTAAAGCAAATTTAGAAAAAATAGCCGAACTTCCAAATTTTTATACCGAATTGATAATAACCGAAAAATTAAAATCGAAAACTCGCAAATTGTACGATTTATCCAAAAAGCATAATCTAAAAATTGTTGCTTCGCATCCACTTTATTTTGAAAAACAAGAGGATTTTATACTTCACAAAACGGTTTCGGCAATTAGACTAAACAGCACGGTTGAAAACATTGATAAGAGTAAGTTGGTAGATGAAGAATTCTATTTCAAATCGCCAAAAGAATTGGATGAAATATGGAAAAAATTGCCCGAAGCTTTGCAAAATGTTCAATATATAGCCGATAATTGCAAAGTAAATCTCAAATTTGGAGTTTACAAATATCCAAAATTTGATTTACCCGAAGGTGAAACTTCGTACTCATTGTTGTGGAAATTAGCTTTTGAAGGCTTAAAGGAAAAATACAATCCAATTCCCGATATTGCAATAAAAAGGCTAAATAAAGAAATGGAAATTATAAACAGAGCAAATTTTAACGACTATTTTTTAATTGTTTGGGATATTTTGCAAGAAGCTAAACGGCGAGGAATTATTCACGTTGGTCGCGGTTCGGCGGGTGGAAGTTTGGTTTCGTATTGTTTGGGCATTTCGCAAGCCGACCCAATAAAATATAATCTTTATTTTGAACGATTTTTGAACAATGAACGCAAAGATCCGCCAGATATTGATTTGGATTTTTCGTGGAAGGAAAGAGATGAAATTGTTAAATATGTTTTCGAAAAATATGGATATTCGCATGTTGCAATGATTTCAACAACTGTAACTTTCCGTGCTCGTTCTGCACTTCGTGAAACTGCAAAAGCGTTTGGAATTTCTGAATACGAGATTTCAAAATATAGCGAGTTTATTCCTTGGAGTAGCGCCAAAAATCTTGCTACTTTGTATAAGGAATTTCCAGAATCAAAAAGTTTGGATTTTTCTGACGAACCGTGGAAATCTATTGTCGAAATTGCCTCAAAATTAGCAGGATTTCCGCGACATATCAGCATACATCCAAGTGGAATTTTAATAACTCCAAAGCCAATTACAAACTACGTTGCTCTCGAATATGCAAAAAATAAAGGACTTGGATTGATTATCACTCAACCTGATATGTACCCAATTGAATATATGGGATTAATAAAAATTGACTTGTTAAGTCAACGTGCATTAGGCGTTGTTCGTGACACAATTGAAGCAATTTATGATGATGAGGATGAAGAAGTGAAAAGCGAGATGTGAGAAGTGAGAAAAAGCAATTTGTCATTCCGATATGCTTCTTCTCTAAATTTCGATGTTTGAAAGCAATAAAAATGGATTTTCGCTAAAAACATGTGGAAATTTCAGTTCTGAAAATAGATTTATTCATTAAAATCTGGAACAAAACACTATACTTTCATCTCTTTTGTCTTTGTTCTTTTATATTGATTCTTTATTTTATGCCATTAAAAAAAACACAATAATACTTGGAGAGTTAAATGGAAATCAATGAAATTGTTAAAGGAAACTACACTTTATTAGATGTTAATGGACGGTTGGATTCTACTACAGCTACCGATTTTGAAAAATCGTTAATGAACTTGATTGATTTACAGAAGGAAAATGTTGTTTGTTTTAAGGAGCTAAAATATATCAGTAGTTCTGGTTTAAGAGTTTTACTTGTTGCAGCCAAAAAATTAAGCACAGCGGGAAGAAAACTCACAATTTCTTCAATGCAAGATCATATTAAAGAAGTATTTGATATTTCTGGATTTACCGGACTTTTTAATATTGTACCAGAAAATCCTTATGAATGATAAGTTTTATCAAATATTTAACAAAAGAGATGAATTTACAAGCTCGGAATTGGTTGCAAAGCATTTTTTAGCTGTTTTTGAAGACGAGTTTAAGAGTTCAAATTTTGGATTTTTGTTAAATGAGCAAATAATCACAAATTCGAACATTTTTAAAGCCGCAATTGAAACACAAATTCATTCATTGCAAACCGATTTTTCTGTAAATATCTGTACAGTTTTACCAATTTCCAAAACAAATATTTTATGTTTTATCGATAATGAAGTTCATTCCAAAAACGAAGAAACAATTCAAAACTATCTGGTATTATTTAGTCTGCTTAACGAAATTGTTTTATCCAACAAAGAAAACAGAGAATCTCAAAAGTTAATAGATTCAAAAGTTGAACAATTAAGTCAATTATATGAATTAAGCAAAGAATTTAGTGGAATTCTTGAACTTGATTATGTGAGCAAGCTGCTCGTTTTTTCCATTGTTGGACAGTTTTTCGTGAGCAATTTTGCCATTTTGTATTTTGATAAAGAATTAAAAATTTTGGAATCAAAGACGGACGAAAAAGAATTAAATAAATTAGTTTCAAAATTGGACTTCAAAAAACTTAATGAAGCTAGTTTTACAGAAGAAAAATTTCCAAAGCTTTATAAAGCTGGATTTAAGTTAATTTTACCAATGCAGATTAAAAATGAAACTAAAGGCATAATTTTGCTTGGTGGAAAAAAGAATGATGAAAAGTACTCAAAATATGATATTGAGTACATTAATTCTGTTGGAAGTCTTGCAATTATTTCAATTGAAAATTCAATTTTGTTCAAAGAAGCGTTGGAAAAACATGCAATTGAACGTGATTTGGAAACTGCGAGAATTATCCAAAAAAATCTACTTCCACACAAAATATTGCAGCCAAAAGGATATGAAATTGCAACGTATAGCGAATCGGCTAAACAAGTTGGTGGCGATTATTTCGATTTACTAAAATCCAACACAGATGAAACAATTTTTGCAATTGGTGATGTAAGCGGAAAGGGAATTGCGGCTTCATTATTGGTTGCAAATTCGCAAGCGTATCTAAAATCGATTAGCAAGCAAAATTTTGAAATTGAGCTTGCAACAAGTCTGCTTAACGATTTAGTTGAAGAAAGCACAGTTACTGGAACTTATATTACGTTTTTTTGGGGAAGGTTAAACGAAAATCGCGAAATGACTTACGTTAATGCTGGGCATAATCCACCAGTTTTAATAAGAAATGGTGAAATTAAAAAGCTTGAAAAAGGCGGTTTGATTTTAGGAATGATGAAAACTATGATTCCATATGAATCAGAAACAATAAAACTCCAAACTGGTGATTTTATTATAGCATTTACAGATGGTGTAACGGAAGCAATGAATTCTCTTGAAGAAGAATATAGCGATGAAAGTTTGGAGAGTTTGTGCAAAAATTTAAGTAATCAATCGGCGGATGAAGCAAAAGAGTTAATTTTGAATGATGTTAAAAAATTTACAGCTGGTTGTGAACAATCGGATGATTTAACATTGCTTGTAATAAAAGTGGTATAATACATATTAAAGCTAATTAATAATAGAATACAAAATAAATAGGATTTAAAAAAATGAAAAGCAATTTTATGAAATTATTAACAAGTTTAGTTTTATTAACAATTTTAATCTCATTTGGTGCATGCAGTAAACGAGAAAAAATAACGGATTTAAGTCAGCTTGATGGAAAAGAATTTGCAGTTCCGACAGGCACAGTTGCCGATGCGTTAGTATTGTCAAAATTCCCAAATGCAAAATTTAAGTATTTCAACAGTGTTTTGGATGCATGTATGGCAGTTAAAAGTGGAAAAGCAGATGCTGCGGCTTACGATGAACCAATCCTTAAAAATATTGCAGCTAAAAATGCTGGATTAAATGTAATTTCGCAAATGATTACCACCGATAATTACGGTTTTGCAGTTAATAAAGATGCAAACGAATTAAAAATCGCTATTGATTCTGTAATAGCTGAATTGAAATTGAGTGGTGAATATGCAAAAATGTTAAATCGTTGGTTTCCCAAAAGTGGTTCACCAATGGAAATGCCACAAATTGAAACAGGGACTGATGGCGTTTTGAAGTTTGGAACTTCGGCAATTACTGAGCCATTTTCATTTGTTGATGGCTCACAAAAAATTGTCGGTTTAGATATTGAAATAGCTACGCTTGTTGCTAAAAAATTAAACAAAAAGATTGAAATTGTTAATATGGATTTTGGAGCTATGATTCCAGCCCTTATTTCACAAAAAGTTGATATGATTGGTGCGTGCATAACAATTACTGAAGAAAGAGCTCAAAAAGTACTATTTTCTGAGCCATATTATGTTGGTGGAATTGCAGCTTTAGTTAAAGAATAATGGAAAATTTAATGAAAAAGATTATTCAAAATGTATTTTCAATTTTATTGCTTGTTTTAATTATTTCAGGATGTGACGATTCAAAAAAATCAATCACAGAATTGGAAGACTTAAAAAATGTTTCAATTGGAGCAATGACTGGCTCAACTGGTGAACATTTAGCAAAAACAAGATTTTCGGAAGCTGAAACGAAGAGTTTTGATGATATTATGGACGGAATTGCTGCATTAAAATCTGGACAAATTGATGCTGTAATAACCGGTTATCCTGCTGCTTTAAATGTTACAAAACACAATAATGAATTGATGATAATTCCCGAACAAGTCGATTTTGAAAATACTGCCATTGCAATTAAAAAAGGAAATGATGAGTTATTAAAATCCGTAAATGAAATTATAGCAAAATTCAAAAATGACGGTACATTTGATGATTTAAAACGAAGATGGCTTAAAACAGATTTATTGCCTTACGAAACAGTAGAAATTCCGATAATTAAAGATGGCGTAGTTATAAAAATTGGAACAAGTGCTACACGCGAACCATTTTGCTTTGTTGACGAAAATCAAAATGTTACTGGACACGATGGCGAGTTTGCATTAAGAATTGCAGCCGAATTAAAGCGTCCAATCCAATTTGTTGATATGAAGTTCTCAGCATTAATTCCCGCACTTCAATCTGGCAAAGTTGATATGATTGTTGCTGGAATGACTGCAACCGAAGAAAGAGCAAAATCGGTGAATTTTTCAACAACATATTTCAAAAATTCGCAAGTTATTATTGTTAAAAAATCAATTGACCAATCCAAAGTTGAAAATAAAAGTGAAAAAATTAAATCAATTGATGATTTAAAAGACAAGCAAATTGGCGTACTTCTCGGTTCAGTTCATGATACTTATGCAATCAAAAATTTTCCAAATGCAAAAATAATGCAGTATAAAAATCCATCTGAATTGATTTTAGCGGTAAAATCTGGAAAAGTTGATGCTGCAATGTACACAAGCGAAACTCTTTACGAAATTTTAAGAATTGAAAAGGATTTACAGATTTTAGGCGATACTTTGTTTTCTGTTCCAATAGCAATGGGTTTTAATCAAAAAAATAATGAATTAAAAGAAAAATTCAACCAATTTTTGAAAAGTTTGAAGGGAAACGGAGTATTTGACGAAATGGTAAAACGTTGGATTACAGATGGCAAAATTGAAATGCCAGAAATAAGTAATTCCAAACAAAATGGAGTTTTAGTAATTGGAACTGTAAGCGATAAAGGTTTGCCATTTACAATTGTTAAGGATAATAAATTAATCGGTTTTGACATTGAATTAGCCGAAAGATTTGCTGCATCTTTAGGAAAAGAAGTTAAATATTCCGACATGGAATTTGGAAGTTTAATTGTTGCTGCTGCCACAAATAAAATTGATATGATTACAAGCACTTTAATGATAACAAAAGAACGTGCAAAGCAAATCGATTTTTCTGATGCGTATATGCAACTCGGTGCAAGTATGTTTATCCTAAAAAAAAATGTTGAAGGAACAGAAATTACCACAAAGACAATAAATGAAGATTCATTCATTAATGGTGTTGTTGAAAGTTTTAAAAGCAATATTATTCAAGAAAATCGCTATTTGTTAATTTTGGATGGACTTCAAACAACAGCAATAATTTCTATTTTTGCAACTATTTTTGGAACTTTACTTGGTGGATTGATTTGTTTTATGCGAATGTCGCGCCGAAAAATTCTTCTTGTAACTGCAAAAGTATTTATTTCTGTTTTAAGAGGAACTCCAGTTTTAGTCGTTTTAATGATTATTTTTTATGTTGTTTTTGCCTCAGTTGATATTGACCCAGTTGTTGTTGCTGTTATTGCATTTGGATTAAACTTTGCAGCTTATGTTTCCGAAATGTTCAGAACTGGAATTGAAGGCGTTGAAAAAGGTCAAACAGAAGCTGGAATTGCAATCGGTTTTACAAAAGTAAAAACATTTATGTACATAGTTCTTCCACAAGCAATAAGAAGAATTTTACCAGTTTACAAAGGTGAAATGATTTCACTTGTAAAAATGACTTCAATTGTTGGATATATTGCAGTTCAAGATTTAACCAAAGCGAGCGATATTATTAGAAGTCGCACATTTGATGCTTTTTTCCCATTAATTATGGTAGCAGTTCTATATTTTCTTATTTCGTGGTTGCTAATGGTTTCCATTGGATATATTGAACGCATTACAAATCCAAAATTGAAAAGAATAGAGGTTAACAATGATTAGAGTTGAGCATTTAGAGAAAAAATTTGGAAACCTAACGGTTCTTAAAGATATAAATGTAGAAATTAAAAAAGGCGAAGTTATTTCAATTATCGGTCCGTCTGGAACTGGAAAAAGCACATTTTTAAGATGTTTGAATTTACTTGAAAATCCAACTGGCGGAAAAATATTTATTGACGAAATAGATTTGCTTAATAAAAACACAGATGTTCCAAAAATGCGTCAAAAAATGGGAATGGTTTTTCAGTCATTTAATCTTTTTAATCATCTTTCGGTTATTGATAATTTAACAATTGGACCAATCAAATTGCTAAATAAAACCAAAGAAGAAGCGGAAAATAGAGCAAAAGAATTGCTCCAAATGGTTGGATTGGCAGAAAAAAGCGATAGTTATGCTGATGAACTTTCTGGTGGACAAAAGCAAAGAGTTGCAATTGCACGCTGTTTATCCATGGATCCTGAAATAATTCTGTTCGATGAACCAACTTCGGCTCTTGACCCAACAATGGTAAGTGAAGTTCTTGCGGTTATTCGCCGTTTAGCGCGCGAGGGAATGACTTTGGCAATTGTAACTCACGAAATGGATTTTGCACGCGATGTGTCAAATCGTGTTTTTTACATGGATGAAGGTCTAATTTACGAAGATGGTCCGCCAGAGCAGATTTTTGAAAATCCACAAAAAGAAAAAACAAAGCAATTTATTAACCGAGTTCGCAGTTTTAATTATCACATTGATAGTCCAAATTACGATTTATATAAAATGAATGCCGAAATTGAACAATTTTCGGAGAAACATGTATTTTCGCATAAAATTGTGAATGATATTTTGTTGATAATTGAGGAATTGTTAGTGCTTTATAAATCACAGAACGAGATAATGAAAGTTGATTTACGAATTTCATATTCCGAAAAACACAATAATATTGAAATTATTTTTGAAACCATTGGTGAAGAAGCAAATATTATTGAGAAAGCGGAAGGTGATGATATTGGCGTAATGATTATCAAAAATAAAACTGAAAAAATTGAGTTTGAGAGAAAAGAAAATAAAAATATGCTCACTTTATATCTAAAAATGAATCACTGAAAAATTCAACAAGTATAAAGAGAAAATATACAATTGAGACTGTACCTCATTTTGTGTAAATGACAGAATGCTTATTTGAAATAGAATTGTCTTTAATCTAAGGCAATTATCTATTCTGTAATTATCAGTTGCATGACTTTTCAGCTTAAATAATTGCAAAAATGATTCATATGGCAAAATAGCTTAGATTACTTTCAAACACATAACGCTAATTTAGGATACTCTTCTGATTTTTTATCAAAAATTATTCTAAATGTTGAACCTACGTTTTTCACACTTTCCACTTCTATTTGGGCATTATTAATATCACAATAATTTTTTACAAGAGCTAATCCGAGTCCGTTACCATCAAAACTTCTTGAGTAAACTTGTTCTTCCTGTGTAAAGGGATTAAATAGTTTTGGAAGAAATTCTTCAGCAATTCCAATTCCTGCATCTTTTATTTCAACAACAACATTGCCGTTTATATTTTTTGTCAACAGTATTTCTACTTTGCCTTTTTTTGTGTAAATGATTGCATTATCTATCAAGTTCGCAAAAATTTGGGTAGTACTATAATCATCAGCTAATATATTTGGATTATTTAGTTCACAATTATATGTCAATTCTAATCCTCGCTGATTAGCAATGAGCAGTTGCTTTTTATATAATTTATTAAGGATCTCCTTATCCAGGTCAATTTGCTGAAAACTTGGTTGATAATTACCTGTTTGTAATTCAGCGGCATTAAGAATCAAATCGATTGTTCTAATAATTCTATTTGAGGCAAGATTAACACCACTAAAAGATTCTACAACTTCGGAATTCTTTGGCTCGCCAAACAAATCAGAGATGTATTCTACGTAGCCTAAAACTGCATTCAGCGGCGTTCTTATTTCGTGAGACATTTGTGCAAGAAATTCAGATTTTAATTTATCCGACTGTTCGGCTCTTTCTTTGGCAACTATCAATTCACTATTCGTTATTTCTAGTTCTATAGTTCTTTCTTTCACCCTTTCCTCTAAAATCTGATTTTGATTTTCTAATTGTTGATGAAAAAAACGTGTTTTCAAGAGATTTTTGATTCGAAGTTCTACTTCTATTAAATCAAATGGTTTTGAAAGAAAATCACTTGCCCCGTCTGAAAGAGCAATTTGTTTTGAATCGGGAGATACATCTGCAGAAAGCACAAGTATAGGCATGTACGTACTTGCGGGAATTAGTTCTTTCAATTGCTTCAGAATCTGAAAACCATTTACATAGGGCATCATAAGGTCAAGTAAAATTAAATCCGGTTTACTCTCCTTGAACAGATTAATCACTAAACGAGAATCCGTTGTCTGTTCAATATTAGTGTATCCTTTTAATTCAAGCAGACCTGTAAGAACATCAATGTTTGCCTGTCGGTCATCTACAATGAGGATGTTCGCATTTTTAAGTGTTGAATTCATCATGATTATTTTTCCTTAAAATAAAATTGTTTTAATCACAATAGATAAAAATATTGTTACATTTCATCTATTTACGGACTACTAATCCACTCATCTACTGTTTTCAAAAATTGCACTATATCAATCGGTTTTACGAGATAATCTTTTGCGCCGGCTTTCAGTAATTGCTTAATCTGTTTTGTCATTGCATCCGCACTGAGAATAATTACCGGAATTTCTGCTGTTCTAGGCTCTGCTTGTAATAGTTCTATTACTATACTTCCATGAATGTCGGGTAGATTGAGATCAAGCAGAATTAAATCCGGCTTATAATCAATTGCAAATTGAACGGTATTTTTACCATAGATATTTGTTATTAATTTAGTCGCCGGACGATGCATTTCTAAAATCTGTTCTACTAATTGAATATTTGAAAGGTTATCCTCTATGTACAAAATAGTTCCATTGCTTTGTTTTCTTTCAGCTTCCGGCTTTAATAATTTGTTCGTTCTTTCGTAGTGTTCCTTTTGGCTTTCTGTCTGGGGCAGTTCAATCCAAAAAGTACTTCCTCCTGCCTTGCCGGCAGGCTGGTTTTTAGTTTCACTTTCAACTCCAATTTTACCTTCCATTGCGTCAATTAATTTTTTAGAAATAGCTAATCCAAGCCCGGTGCCTTCTATTTCTGTTCTTTCAGCGCCAATACGTTCGAAAGGGTTAAAAAGGTTTTTTATATCTTCTTGTGCAATACCGATTCCCGTGTCAATCACACTAATTCGAATTACTTTTTCATTCTTGCTTTCTTTACATACTACTTTTACCAAACCACCTTGCCGGTTATATTTAATAGCATTATTAATCAAATTCAGAAGAACTTGTTTCAAACGCTGGTGATCCGCTTTTACAAAGAGTCCTTTGGCATTTGAAGCATCTGATTCAATCGTAATCCTATTCTCTTCAGCGAGATTATGAACAATATCAATCGTTTCCAGAATAATTCCGGAAATCTCAACTGGCTCTGTAGAAATAGTAAGCCGACCGGATTCGATTCTTGCTATGTCGAGCACTTCATTAATCAGATTAAGAAGATGTTTTCCGTTTTTCAAAATTTGATTGACCTTTTTTTTATGAATAGGATTCAACTCATCCATGTCCATTAATTGTGCAAAGCCGAGGATGGAGTTCATCGGAGTTCTAAGTTCATGGCTCATCCGTGAAAGGAATTCGCTCTTTGCAATGTTTGCCCGCTCTGCTTCTGCTTTTGCTTTCTGAGTTTCTACCTGTGCAAACTGTCTTTCTTCAATTTCCTTATAAAGATTTTTATTCAATTTAAGAAGCGTTTCCTCTGCCTCTTTACGTTTTGCAGAATTTCTTTTTACTACGACAAACATCAGTCCAAACAAAAATACCTGAAACAGAAAACCTGCTATTACGATAGTTTGAGTTTGCTCTGCCTTGTTTTTTATAGCTTCTAGTTCAATCTGCATGAGACTATATTCTTCTACATATACCATTTTTGAGGTGATAGCTCTGATACTATCGGAAAGCATTTTCCCTTCTCCATCATCAAAGAGTGAAATGGCTACGCTCAATCCTTTCGATTTACGTATGCTAAATATTTGTTTGGCTACAGACATTCTTTTCTCTATGAGTGGTGCAAGTATATTTATGGAGTTTTGCTGTTCTGGATTGTCCTTTATTTGATTACGAAGATAATTGAGTTGTTCCGGAATTCCGTTCATAGACTTTTCCATCGATTCTAAATATACTTCACTTCCGGTTATCACATATCCACGCACTCCAGTTTCAATATTTATTATAGCAGTTAGCAGATTGCTTATTTGCTCTTTAACTTCTGTTTTATTTTCAACTAAGTTGGAAGATTCACTCAATGAACGAAGGCTCGAAATTGTGAGAATCGAAATATAAATAAGGACTATTATAGAAGTCATAGCTCCCACAAGAAATTTTTGCTCTATTGTAACCGGAGATTGCTGTTGCTTATAAGTAGTTAAAATCAGTCCAAGACACAAAATGATAAACGTTATTGAAGTACCAAAGAGCATTCCCAATTCTTTGGTGGTTCCAAAGGTGAGCAACTCATTTAGATTTGTAACATAACCTAAAAAGATAATTACACTTATTGAAAGCGAAAATATTATTACAAGTTCAAGCAAAAACCGTTTTTTAAAATTTGGGATTGTGAGTAAAATTAAAGCGAAACTAACCAGAATAAAATTGATAGATGTATAAAGTGGCAGCCTGCCTGTATCGATTGGAGTTGCTTCGATATGGGGAAGAGGAACGAGAATATGGTCGATTCCAGAATTTAGAAGAAAGAGATGCTCAATAAGAGAAATAAGCGAGATTATTACAACACTAGCCGCCAAAATGCGGACAAGAAATTTCCTATAAGAAAATGAACGTTGCAAAAATAGTAATGCAAGTCCGGTGAGTATAAATGCAGTGGCTGTATTTGAATGTATTGACGAATTACTGCACAATATAGCTTTGAGAAACTTAACATTGAACTGCTCGCCCAATATTGCTAAAAAACCGATAAGAATTGTAACCATGCCAGCAATAGTTGCAAGTGCAATATTTAAATTTTCTTTTTTAATAATCTTCATAATAATATCAATCTGTTTTTAACGGTTATTGGAAACTATCTTCCACAATCTTTTCTGTTTTACTGAGCTTGAGCTCAATTTCGACGAATATTGATTCATTATAAATAATATTCGCTTTTCACTTTATCTTTTTCTATCATTTATTAACACAATTCGTAATCTAAATTATTTTTCTTAATACACCCATCTATAGCTTTCAAAAATTGCAATATATCAATCGGTTTTACAAGATAGTCTTTTGCACCGGCTTCCATCAATTGTTCAATTTGCCGAGTCACAGCATCCGCGCTGAGAATAATTACCGGAATTATCGCTGTTCTGGGCTCTTTTTGTAAAAGTTCTAATACTTTACTTCCGTGAATGTCGGGTAGATTGAGATCAAGCAGAATTAAATCAGGCTTGTAATCAATTGCAAATTGAACGGCATTTTTACCATAGATATTAGTTATCAATTTAGTCGCTGGACGATGCATTTGTAAAATCTGTTCTACTAATTGAATATTTGAAAGATTATCTTCGATATACAAAATCGTTCCGCCGTTTTGTATTATTTCAATTTCCAGATTTGTTAATTCACTTGTTCGTTCGTAGTATTTCTTCTGACTTTCTGTCTGGGGCAGTTCAATCCAAAAAGTGCTTCCTATCCCGACTTTACTTTCTACTCCAATTTTACCTTCCATTGCTTCGACTAATTTTTTAGAAATAGCTAATCCGAGTCCGGTTCCTTCCGTTTTTGTTCGTTCCGAGCCAATGCGTTCGAATGGAATAAAAATTTGTTCGATGAATTCCGGAGAGATACCTTTTCCCGTATCAATCACACTAATCCGAATTACATTCGTTTTAGGCAGATAGCCATTAGTTACTGCAGAATTTAATTTTGTACATTCAATATTTACACTACCACCTTCACGATTATACTTAACTGCATTGTTAATTAAATTCAACAACACCTGTTTCAACCGTTGATGATCTGCATTTACAAATAGTTTTTGAGTATTTGTTGAAGAGTCATATTCAAATGTGATATGGTTTTCTTCCGCAATATGACGAACTATATCAATCGTTTCCAAAATAACGCACGAAACCTCAACCGGCTCTTGTGAAACTGTCAACCGTCCCGATTCAATCCTTGCCATATCGAGCACTTCGTTAATCAAATCAAGAAGATGTTTTCCGCTTTTCAAAATCTGATTTACACCTTTTTTATGAACAGGTATCAACTCTCCCATGTCCATTAATTGAGCAAAGCCGAGTATAGAGTTCATAGGTGTTCTCAGTTCATGACTCATGCGGGAAAGAAATTCACTTTTGGCTACGTTTGCTCTTTCAGCTTCCGCTTTTGCTTTGGAAAGTTCGTTCTCAATTTCTTTCCGTTTGGTAATATCCTCTATGGCGAGAAGAATTATTTTTTCTTTCCCTCCAAATCCTCTTTGAATTTGTCGGGCATTCAAAAGCATAATTCGTTTCCCGATTGTTGAAAAGTCGTGTTCAACCTCATAGTTATCAAAGGTTGTCTTTTGTGGAAGGATTGTCTCAAGCAGTTTTCTCAGTTTAGGGATATTCCATTGTTGATTTCCCAAGTCATAAATAAGTTTTCCAACGGTTTCTTCTGGACTAACTTTGAAGAACTCGTAGAAAGAGCGGTTGGTTTTAACTATTCTTAAATCTTGGTCCAAAGCAATTAAAGGTTCACGCACCGTGTTTATTAAACTCTCGGCAAATTCACTGGCTTCATCAGCTGATTTTTTGATTACTGCAAGTTCTTTGCGGGTATTTTCCAAACCGGCTTCTATTTCTTTACGTTCGGTGATGTCCTCAATAGCAAGAAGAATTATCTTCTCTTTACCAAGGGCTCTTTCAATTTGTCGGGCATTTAAAAGCATGATGCGTTTCCCGATTGTTGAAAAATCGTGTTCAACTTCATAGTTATCAAAGGATGTTTTTTCGGGAAGGATAGTCTCCAACAGTTCTCTCAGTTTAGGAATATTCCATTGGCGATTTCCCAAATCATAGATAAGTGTTCCGATGGTTTCGTCTGAACTTACTTTGAAGAAATCATAGAATGAACTACTAGCTTTTACAACTCTTAACTCTTTATCGAGTAAAATTAAAGGCTCACGTACGGTATTGATAATGTTTTCGGCAAATTCACTGGCTTCATCTGCGGATTTTTTTATTACTATAAGTTCTTTG
>Ga0209016_1000262_pt1 | contig 69355 bp, 51 predicted proteins | sample EPASupsiteSAE305_FD_187265 | JGI IMG/M metagenome (GOLD analysis project Ga0209016, IMG submission 187265) | Bioremediated contaminated groundwater microbial communities from EPA Superfund site, New Mexico - SAE3-05 (SPAdes) (version 2) | ecosystem: Environmental > Aquatic > Deep subsurface >... | reverse complement strand
GCTGTGGTAGCGGTAACTGTTGTATACATTCCGATATTCCCGACAACATCCATAACCGCGATATTGAAGTAATAGGTCGTGGAAGCAGAAAGTCCGGTGACATTGAATGTCGTGATATTGGCAGTGCCGCCGGGATTTAAGGGAGTTCCATTTGCTTCACAATCTTCAGCCGTGCTGATATTGTCCGCCGCTGACATAACAACATAGTATTCCAATTGTGTCCCATCAGTCGTGACTGCGTCCTCTGCCGCTGTCCAGTTGAGGTTCAATGAATTCTTGGTAATACTTGAAACAGTAATTGTACCATTATTTCCTGCTACCGGAGCATCGAGGTCAGCGGCAGGAACAGTAACAATGATCCCGTAATCTTCCATCAGATCATTATAGGTAATACTAATATAAACTAAACCTGACCACTCAACTTCTTCATAAGTAAAGTCTTCTGTAAAAGTTTCTTCCACTGACAGAGCAAGTGAAACTCCCGTATCACTGATACCATCCAAAGCGTTGAGGCTATCGATTAGGTTCTCATCAATTCCCTCAACAGCGTCGAAGCTATCACCGATAATGGCTTTTGCTCTATCGATGTAGACCTGTTTGCAGGCTGTTTCATAAGCTGCTATCAAGGCATCCTGGCCGGTGCTATCAAGAGCATATCCTGCGCCACTATCATATACGGCGGTCGCTACAGCCAGTTGTTCATCGGCGGTGAAATCGCTGTAATCATTGACATAATCGGCGTCGGGGCCAAAATTACCACGTTGGTCTGCGTCATCAAGAATAGCTTCAATATCTGCTGCGCTGCCTGCTTCATTAATCGCCGCCAGCACCTTCGATGCCGGAACAGCTTCGATTGTGACCTCAACAGCTGCAAGGTCTGAAGCTACTTCTTGATAAGCGAAGACAAAGGTGATATCACAAGTCTGATCGGATCCAGTCCAGTTTGGATGGGGAGCGATAATATCCCCTTCCGATGTAATAAGTAAATTACCGCCGACATCTTCAGAATTGGCGACAGGAAATGGTATTGACTTACTGGTTATATAAACTCCAGGTTTTGCGCTCTTACCTTCTTTTAATACGAAGACCAGGCTGGTAACAACTGCATTGGCACCTCTTTCGCTGTCATAAGCAAGCGTTACTTCTGTTTCATATTTCTGGGCTTCGTCATAAAGCACGCCTTCTATAACACCAGCCTCAAAGGCACTTGCTACTGCCGCATTATCCGCAAACCCGCCCTCTCTTGCATCCAATACCGCTTGCGCTACGGCCAATATACCGGCATCAGACAAAGCGTCATAATCGCTACCTTCGCCAATGCTGATCTCGAAAGCCGCGCTGTTGACTTCCAAAGCTGTCTGCATCTCGGCAGCACTTTCCGCATAGTTCACCTGTTCCAACGGATTATAACTGTCGACTAAGCAGTCAGCGGACAATTCGCTCGGCTCGGAATCGAGATAATTCTCTCCATCGCCGATTGCCGTTACCTTGATATTGTATGTACCGGTAGGAAGACTCTGGAAAGTTTCACCGGGTAATAGAACCAGAATGATGCTGTTTCCTGTGGTAGTGATACCCTCGCTGACAAGTTCTCCGCCACTATAGATATCTATCACATAGCTTACGGCATTATCCACCGCATCCCAGGTAAAAGTGAAACCGGATAATGTAATGTTGCTCGGCGTATCAAGCAACGGAATACCCAAAATGGTTACCGCTTGAGTGGTTAAGGCATTTTCTCCGCTCAGGTCAGGGAAGCTGCTGTTGGTCATCGCACAATAAACGCCTACTCCATCATAAGTATTCCTGTCGAAGGTAAACACACCCGTGGGTGATTCGCTAATACCTTCAGTAATCTCACTGTTATCAGAGGATTTATGCCATGTAAAGGTAGTATTATTTTCACCAAATGTCGCTTCGCTTGAGAGATCGACGACATTACCGCCAGTTAATGTAATAGACACAGCTTGTTGCGGTGCATAGGCATATTCTCCCCCGCCAATCGGCAGTGCAGTCGGCAGGCTGGAAAACGCCAATTCATTTCCGTTACAAGAGAGGTATTGTAGCGCGGTGCAGTCAGTCAGATCCAAGCTCGTGATATCATTATCAACACAATAGATAGTTACCAGCGACGTACAACCCGAAAGATTTAGGCTTGTAATATTGTTTGTCTGACAATACAGGCTTGTTAAACTTGTTTTATCACTGAGATCGAGTGTGCCTAGCGCGTTCTCATTGCAATACACTTCCTCAAGCAATGGATTATTGCTGAGATTAAGGCTTGTTAAATCGTTGCCCTGGCAGTCAAAACTTGTGAGTGCGGTAAAAGGAGATAAATCAAGGCTGGTAAGCTGGTTGTAATAGCACCAAAGCGTCTCTAATTTTGTCAGTGCGGAGAGGCCGTTTATACCCGCATTTGTCATCCTATTGTACCCGAAATTCAAGTCTGTCAGTTCAGTGGCACCTGTAAGAGTTAAAGATGTAAGCATATTTTCCTGACAGTTCAAATCAGTCAGCGCGCTGCATCCGGAAACATCAAGACTGGTCAAAGAGTTCCCCAGAACATCAAGTGTTTGGAGCTTTGCCAGCCCGGCAACATTAAACGCAGTTATACCTTCAGCAATATCGTCTTCTGGATTACTATCCGTTACTTCGATAATTATACTGGTCAGCTCTGTTAAAGAGGACATGTCAAAAGCCCCCGTCAGCGCTCTTGGATTATCTCCATACATAGAATCCCAATGGATTCCCGTTAGCCTTTTTGGGGTTTCACTGTTCCAGGTAAAGGTGCCGTTGCTGGCAAAAGTTGACGGATCTGTACCGTCATAGCTGGCACCTATAACAACTTGGCCATTATTACTTCCTTCAACAACCGAATCCTTATCCAAAAAGGCCCGGAGCGCCGCTACATCAGGATCATAATAGCCATCAGCGTTTGCATCAGATGGATCGATCAGCGAGAGGCTGTAATTACTAAAGTGAGTTACATCAAATGAAACTGTGTCAGTATCATTATCGAAAGCAAGATTGCTTATTTCTCCCTCGGCATCAACTGCTGCTACAGCAAAATCAGCAGTTTCACAATCGTTAAACGAGGCCGAAGTCACACTGACTGTAGCCCCTTTATCAACTAAGAAGGCAAGGGTTTCTGTGTCTACGCCCAGCGTGTAATTTTCCAGGTTTCCGGCACCCGAGTCGACTTCTTTTGTCATAGTTATCGCTGTATTGAGGCTCGCCAGCTCATCACTGTCGCTGATAAGGTCAATACCTGTAAAAGCCATCTTGCCCGTGATTCCTGTAGCTATAGTTTTGGCAAAAGCAATATCAATGTTGTAAAGATTTTCGGTATCCTGAGCGCTGCTTCCCAGCAATGGAGTGCTCGTAACGTCAGTTGGCAGCTCAATACCGACATAGGCCTGTTGGGAGTCATAGCTCAGTATGATAAAAGACTGCGGCTGCCCAGCAAGCGGATTTACCCAAAAGTCCGGGGTAGATTCATAATATATCTTAACCGCTACTATGCCGTTATCAAGATCGCTTTGAATTGTGCCGGAAATATCTGAGCTGAAAGTCCCCTCTGAAACGGTCGCCGTCTTATAAAAGTTGCCATCACTTTCTGCCAAGCCACTGACCACTTCATTAGAAGTAAATACTCCGCCTTCACCAACCGTTCCAAAGGCTACACGCATATTCTGTCCATTAAACGAATCAAGACCGACCATATTAAAGCTTAAAGTATCGCCCTCAAAATAAACATTATCTACATCATTGTCAGTTATTGTTGCCCCGATAGGTGGCGCAACATCCTTATCGGTAGCAAGATATATCTTACCACCCTTTTCATAATAGACATAAGAGTAATCATCATCTACAGCTACCACAGGGTATATGCTGCCCCCCGAAGCATCGGCAGCTACGTCAATATTAGCGGCGCCGGAAAAACCATCGCCGGTATCGAGTACGTATTTAATACCTGAAGAATAATAAACTATACCTTTATTAGTACCGCTTGCAGCAATGGCAGGTGTTGAAACCGAGCCTATCGCAAATTGTGTCCATACATCCCCGGTAATATCGGCGCGATAGCTTGTGCCGCTCGCAATATAAACAGATGCTGCGTCTCCATCACTACCTATAAGAGCTAGTCCATTTTTAGTAGTAGTGACACCGCCATTCCAATCAAATCCGCCGACACCGGCATTACCTTCTACTGCATTTGTAGATACACTGACACCTTTGCTGCTCCAAGAGGCGCGGCCACCCCAGCCTTGGGTCTCAAACATGATATGGTATTTTCCGTTACTATCTATTTTGATAGACGGAGCATAGTAGTAATTCCCCGAACCAGAATCATACCATCCGTCCGCAATTACTGATGCGCCCGCAAAATCTCCGGTTGAATTATTGGTGTATAGTATTTCAGTATAGCCATCACCATCGGCATTCCCCTGAAATACGATATGGGCATATCCGCTTCCGTCTACATCAATATCAGGCACACTACCTGCCACAATAGCAGTTGATGTCCAATTACCGTTTATCGCTCTCTTTGCATAAGTAATATTACCGGATCTTATAAAGGCAACGTGTGCAGTTCCTGTAGATTCAACAGCAATAGCCGGTACACTATCACTACCGCCACCGGGAATTACTTCCGGTGTTTCGCGGTTTTTAGCGAAGTAAATATTGCTACCGCTCTCATAAACTACATAGACATTTCCGCTCCCATCGGCTGCGGCATCAATATTTGAGCCTGTACCTATTTCATAGTTATTATCCAGATCCGGAGGATTAGCTGTAAAGGTTAAAGTAGCAACTTCACCCGCGGGGTTTATGCCCTGTGCTGCTACCCGAACTAGTAAAGTATGAGCGCCGCTAAAATCGATTGCCGCAAATGTATCCGCATTATAAGCAACATATCCAGCGTCATCTAATTTATATTCCATGCCTACTGCCATACCGCTGACCATATTATTAGTATCATCACCGGTCACAGCGGGCGCATCCGGGGTCACAGGTTCGGCAATTATCACTTCTTCAGCCGCAGATTCAATGGGCTGGTCCGAAGAATCCTTCACCTTTACTAGATAAGTTCCGGCCGTCAAGCCGGTGAATTCATTCCCTGCAACATAATCAGTACCATCATTAATCGAGTAAGTATATGGTGCTGTGCCACCACTGACACCGGATATGGTTATCGAACCATCGTTACCGCCCTCTGTCGTCACGTCCGTATAGTCAACTGTAAAGCTGATCCCTGAAGGATCATTAAGCGATACGGTATAACTACTGAAATGATCCACGCTGAAGGTTACCGTATCGGTTGCATCATCAAAGGACAAACCACTTACTATACCATCTCCATCAGTAGCTACTGAAAAGTCCTCAGCTGTCATACTGTTAAACAGGCTACTTGAAGTCAGAGACAAGGTCGCACCCATACCGGCTAAAAAGGAAAGATCGGTGTCATTAAGCCCCAGAGTGAATTGGGCTACAGTACCCTCCGCGGGCTCCCCGATCTGGGACATATTAAGCCCCGTATCAAGAGCCTCCAACTGTTGGATATTTTCATAATCAAGGAAATTAAGGTTTGTAAAAGCAATGCTGCCGTAATTTTCCGAACCTAAGTCTTTGGTAAAAGTTATATCCAATGAGCTGTCATAAAAATTATCAATAGCCGACAAAGCCGGAGTTGTTGTTATCCCCTCCGGTAAAACATTGTCGAAACCCACCATAGCCGGTTTGCTATCAGCAAGAAGCGGAATATAAGTAGGGGTAATGCCCGCAAACTGAAGCAAATCTGTCCAGCCTCCCGCCATCGGACCATTCATATCGGCAAAAAGCTGAACGGCAATCGGACCCGTTTCAAGTCCAGCTTTGATTGTACCCGAGATATTTGCCGAAAGTGTTCCTCCACCAGCGATTGTGCCGTTCGTATAGTATCCAGTTCCGTCAACGGCGCCATTCGTAAGGCCGGAGCTAAATACGTCCGTTGAAACAAAATCGCCCTCTGCGGAGAGCTGTCCAAAAGCGACTCTAACCGAAGTCCCGGCTGATAACGCCTCTGGCAGTCCTGTCAGATTAAAACTCAAATCATCACCGGAAAAGTATATCTGGTCCTGGTCTCCATCCGCAAAGGTGGCAGTATCTGTTGGCGGATCTCCCGCGGCAGCGTGTATTGCAGGGAAAATGCCAATAGTCACCAGGACTATCAATATAACTAAAAAATTTTTCTTCAGTATATTCATAATAATCACCCTTCCCCCCTAATTTTTCATTTGTTTAGCATCAAAAGATAAGCTAATTCAGCACGGTTGCTGGCTCCTGTTTTTTGATAGATATTTCTGATATGTGTTTTTATGGTATTGGCAGATAGATTGAATGCTTCCGCAAGCTGCATATTGTTCTTACCTTGGATGATACCGTCGATAAGTTCAGCCTCCCTTTTTGAGAACTTAAACTTATATGTATCTACAGTCTGACTTTCATTTAAAAATTCCATAGTAACGATAAATCTGGTGTCATTATTCAATCTGTTTAAGTTTTTAGCAAAGATATCTACCTTAAGGTCATTTTTAGTAACTTTCAAAACCGTGGAATTGAGAACTACATTATCTTTACTATGACCTGACCCCTCCTCCATAAGATCTCTGCACAGCTCTTTGACATGATATAAAACGCTTGAACCCATCTTGGTGATTATCTTAAGAATCTCTATCCCTGAAGTATTACCACCAATCAAACTCAGCTCCTTATCAAACATACACATCCCTTTAGGAATATAAGCCTGGTTATTTGTCTCAATACACTTGACGGCAGAAATTGTGTGTATTATGCTGAAAACAGTAGAAACATGGGGCTGCAAAAGCCGGAGGATAAACATATCGTTGTCATCAAAATCAGGCTTGTCCTTACTACGGTGCAAATATATCTCACCTAAAAACTGACCTTTGTGAATAATCCTCACACAGGCGATATAGAAATCTTCTTGCACAGAGATAAAGCTGCTGCGAGGTTCGTTTTCAATTTGGACCACACCTTTGGCGTAGTCCAAGGCCTTGTAAACATAAGCTTCCCTACCTGCATTGGTCTTTTCAGCCCAGTGCAGATATTCATCGCGGTCATTAAAATTATGTTTTTTATAATACTCGTCGATATTACCACCAATATACGGTTTAAAGAAACTACAGTCCCGGCTTATAGCGCAAAAAAACATACCGCTATCATAAACAACAAGTTCATGTAATTTCAAAATAGCTAGTTTCAAAAAATCGGCGAAGGAAAAACATTCATATGCTTCATTGATAAAAGAATTAAATTGCAATACCTTTTGGTTATCCATTATTCCCCTCCCATCTTCGTCAAAATAACAATAGTTTCGACAAATTATATAAGTAATGTCTTCATTATATTGACACATTACAAAAATAGCATCACCCGAAAAGGTTATATTTCAATATTTCTAACTTAAAAGGAATTAAAAGATGTTAAACTTTATGATTATTCCCTTATCCCAAACAAATTGCTTTCTGATTAATACCCCCAAAGGCTATCTTTTGGTAGATTGCGGGTATATTCATAATGAAATTTTATTTAAAAAATACCTAATAAAACTTAATATTGATTTATCTGATATAAGTTACGTATTACTTACCCATCATCACAACGACCACTGCGGCCTCTTGCCTTTCTTAAAAAAGACTAACCCGGATATACGAGTAATTATGAGTAAATTATGTGCCGACTACCTACAAAAAAGTGATTATGGCATAGCTGCCAATGCTCATTACAGTAATCCAAAATTAGGATGCATAATAAATTTATACACAAAATTCCGAAAAATTTCCCCTGATTTGGACCCTTATTTTACTGATGAAAATGACATCATTATCTCCGATGATAATTATCCTCTATCGCAAGATATTGGTATCGAGGGACAAATAATACTTACTCCAGGGCATACCGATGACAGCATTTCCTTGATCCTCGGTGAGTATGCTTTTATCGGCGATGCTGCCAGAAACATGCTCATGTTTACCGGCACACCTTATCAGCCCATACTTATCGAAGATATTGACGCATGCTATTTGAGCTGGAAGAAAATAAAAAAATCCGGCGCTAAAATCCTCTATCCCTCTCATGGAAGCCACTTTGTCATAGAAAAGCTACCCATAAAATAAAAAAGCAGGTGTTGATTAAATCAACACCTGCTAGACTATCAAAAAACGTTCAGCGGGCCGAGAAACAAGCGAGACCAGGCGGAGGAACAGCCAGCCAGGGAACGTACTAAAACGTACGTGACCGACACTGGGTGTTCTGACAACGCCATATCGCGAAGTTTATCGACACGTTGCTCTTATTTAATAGTTATTTGATACACTTTGATATTATCGGCTGTTGCCGAAGTCTCACCTTCCCAATCCCTGTAATACTTAAAGGTTATCTTGGTCTGTCCGGCTTTTAAAGCCTTGAAATCCCAAGTATAAGTGCCCCCCACGCCAACCATGCCCTCCGCCGCAGTATCCTGGACAAAACTTTCAGAGTTTAGGCTCAACATCTTACTATTTCCGATAGTGTAGTGCCAGCTATAGCCGGTAGTTGAGTTGCCTTCTAAAACGACCCTGCCAATATTGCCGACAGTTAGATTATTGACGGAAGAGTCCAAAAGGATCTGTGGACCATTCACCAGGAAGCTATAATCACTCTTTAAATATGGTGCCAGGTCAGCATATTTGATGGTAAATTCCTGTATCCCTGCCGCATAGGGGAAATACTCGTATTCCTGGAAGTAGATGACGATGCCGTCATTAGAAAGATAATATGGCTGATCCCCAGTGATGGTTTTAAAAGGAGTCAATTCCACAAGCTCACCTTCAGTGGTCCTATTATCTATTTCATCTCTGATAACACTATTGATATAGGCAATATAACCGGAATTGCTTTTCATGAGATCAGAAAGTTTCAGGTCTTGCCCACTAGCCAGGTCATAGTTATAAGAGCTTTGTACCGTTAAGCCATGTGCTCCTCCGGCGTATTGATAATCCGTCAGGACTATGCTTAAAAGGTTATTTTGATTATATTTGATGTGGTAATCATAATAAGTTTCAGCTTTATTAGGACTACCGTCATAACCTTCAATCATGATCCACATCAGATCATAGGCATTCTTCAGCCCTTCTTTTTCAGCGGCCAGGGCCAAATCAATCATCTTATCATTGATATCCTGTTGGACTGTACTATTGCTCATTCGATAAAACTGCGGATATTGCAAAGTTATATCGAGATTATCACTGGTACTTACCATCTTGATAGGCTTGATATAGATGGGATTTTGCGATATGGTCTGCGCTTCAACTTTATCATTTTGCTCATCATAACTGCTATCAAGAGCAAATATCTCTGCTACCAATTCGTCATGCAAATATACCTTTGAGCCAAGCTGCATGATCCCTGCTGTAAAATAGGTATGACCATTGTCATTGACCTGCTCTTTAGTAAGGTTGAACTTGATAGTATCATCATCTTTAGCGGCGGTGATTATCTTGTCGCCATCTTCTGGCGTATAGGTAACCTTATAACCCAAAGCTTCGGCAGTCGCTCGCAGCGGCAAATAGTTTCCCTCGTAATCAACATAGGCTTCGGCTTTAATCGGCTTATTATTAAGTTCAAACGCAGCCAAGTGGCCACTAGCCGCATAAGCGGACAAACTAACCGCCAAAAGCATCATTAAAGCTATGGCTGCCACTAAAACCTTTTTCATGGTTTTCACTCTCCCAACTATTCTTAAAAGAAGACGTTAGCAGTTACTGCATTGCAGGTCCTTGAATGCTTTTTTCTGTCAAATTTCCATTGGAATCGGATACCATATAGGTGATAGTGCCGTCCGGGTTCCAGTCTTTGACAATATAGAAACCACCGTTACTGGCAGATTTGATTAAGTTTGTCGTTTTTAGCGTATCAATAGAAAAGATATTGATGCCCATCTCTTTAGTACCGGCATAATCGTCAAAGGCCAAAGCGATATATTTGCTGTCCGGGCTCCAGATAATGTCGGAAACGCTAAGGCTTACTATATCAGCGGTAACCGCTTTTAAGCTTTGGGTATCGATCAATGTGCTGGTAGTCGTACCCGGACCCATATGGCCGACATTAATCAGAAAATATTTACTGTCCGGCGCCCAGGTAAAGCCAGAAGTAGTCGATTCCGCAGGCTGGATCAATGTTGCCTGAGTTTCCCCAACTTTCCAAACATAGATATTGTCTGTTTGATTTTCCGTCTTGATAAAAGCGACCATAGTATCATTAGGCGACCAATCCGTATTATAAACGGCTGTCTCTTCTTTATCCAGGGATTTTTGGATGTCTTCCTTAGTATTGGCATTTGTACTAGTACCGGCACAACCGCAGAGGCTGATAAAACTTAGTGCTAAGACAAAGATCAGTATTTTCTTGGGACTTGCAATGGATAAAATTTTACTCTTCATGATGTATTCTCCTTTTTATGAATTAAGAATTAACTACTGCTGTCAAATAATAACCATAGTTTGTGAAACTTTTGCTTAATAGATGCAAAATCTTTCCTGTTTGTTCCATTTGGATAGTTTTTCCAGATAATATTTTTAATGTGTATGAGCATGGTGAATATCATTGGTATGACTATGCTCATGTGTGACTTCTTCATGCATATGCGGATGACTATGCTCTCCGCTAATAGGAATTTCATGCGCATGAGCATGATGTCCGTCATCATGGCTATGCCGATGTTCATGGGTCATTTGCGGATGCTTATGCGGATGTTTATGCTTCTCGCTAGTAGCGAAATAAGTGCCGATGAGCATAATCAGCAAGGCTACGATAAAGGAAACAGTCGGTATTTCTCTAAAGAGGATAAAAGATAAGGCGACACCAATAAAGGGGGCAACTGCATAATAAGCGCTTGTCCTCGCCGCACCCAGCTCCCTCTGAGCATAGACATAAAAGAAGATGGAAAGCCCATAAGAAAAGAAGCCCAGCACCAAAGCGGCAATAATAAAACCTAGACGATCTGCTCTCTCCCCTAGAATCAAAAAGGCGATCAGTAAAGAACCCAGTCCTGAACTAACGCCCTTGATGATCACAATCTGCAAAGGATTTTTAATCGAGAGTTTGCGCGTGCAATTATTCTCCAGCCCCCAGCAAACACAAGCCAATAAAACAAATAAAGACCCAAGAGAAAAAGAAAATCCGGCAAGAGTATTTACCGATAAGATGATACTGGATAAAGTAATTAAAATTATCGCCAGCCAGAGGCGGCGGCTTATCGATTCTTTAAAGATAAGCATAGCTATCAAAGAAGTAGCCACGATCTCAAAATTACTCAGGAGCGATGCGTTAGCCGCAATAGTTACGGAGAGCCCTACCATCAAAAATATGGGGGCGGCGATATCTAAAATCACCATGCCTATGGTAAAAGGAAGCTCTTTCTTGGTTAGTTTGGCTTCCTTCTGCCCTGCATTATCTCTTCCTTTAAGCAGCGCCAAAACTGCCATACCTAGGCCCGCTCCCAGATAAAGCAGCGCAGCCATAAGAGTTGGCGGTATCTGTGCGAGCAATATTTTCGATAAAGGCAGGCTGATCGCATATAAAGCCGCAGCCAGTACTGCCCATAATATAGCTGTATATTGTTTTGATCTCATCTTTATCCATCCTTATTGATGGTTTAGCCTCAAAAGCATAAAGCTGGCTAATATTCCTAAACATAATAATAGCATATCCCGAAATAATTGCCACCCCTCGGCTAATCCTGGGAAAACAACTACCATAGAAGCTATGAGAAAACCCAGAACCGCATAATAGGAAGCTCCATGATGTTTGCGGAAAAAGATTTCCACCAGCTTGATGAGAGGAATAGCGGCAATAATAAATCCCAAAACAATAGGTCCTAGCACCGCAAAATCAAAAGCAGCTATAGCCGCGAGCAATCCCGCATAGGCGCCAAAATAAATGAGAATAAAAGAAAAGCTTATCCCTGGCACAATAGTACCTAAAGCCATGATCATGCCGTAAAAAATTTCATGCTTCATATCCCAAGTAGCGCTTTGGGCAACACTTGTTGTTATACTGCCCAAATAATCCAAAGCAAGCACGAAAATCATCGCGATCATAAAAGCTCCTATGTATCGCAAACGGAAGCCTTTAGCATTTGCTTCTTTAAGCACGGAAGGAATGCTGCCCCCTACCAGGCCAAAAAACAAGAACAGCACTTGATTAGCCGCCGTATCCATCAGCCAGCCAACCACATTACTAAAAAGAAGAACGCCCGCAGCTGCCCCGATTAAGAACGGCAGCAAAAAGCAGGCGTTTTTTTTAGGTTCTTTAAAAAGGCCGGTAAGCGCTATAACCGTTGGTTCATATAAGCCCATGGCGGCAGCTATCACCCCGCCACTTAAGCCGGGGATAATCCCCGCTATACCGATAATCAAGCCAAATATTAGGCGCTTAAAAAAATCGCTCATGCCTAACCCCTTATAAGCTTAGTTAACCTTCTATATGAAATATATTATGAATAGGCTGGCCATTTTCCAGATTCTTAAAGCAAAAGATTAAAAACAAAAGGCAAATGTTTCAACTATTTGCTGCTATAGTTCAGCGTTGATAATTATTAGCTTTTCTAAATTCCTCTTTCATTTTATACATTTCTTTATCAGCTCTGGCGATAAGACTCTCCCAATTATCTTCCGCAGTCAACTCACCAATACCATAACAGAAACTGATATCTATAACCTCACCATTATTTAAATGAAGTGGGTTCTTTAATATTTCACTGATATTTTTTATTAATTTATCTGCTTCAGCATAAGTAGTATGGGGCAACTTGATGACAAATTCATCTCCGCCATACCTGCCTAAAATATCCCATTCACGGATATTTTCTTCGAGGAAACGGGCAAAGGCTTTCAATACTTCATCCCCAAAGATATGTCCATAATAGTCATTCATGAATTTAAATTTATTGATATCGATCATTACAACACACAAATTACTTTTGTTCTCTTTTGCTTTGGCAAAAGCTTCCCTGGCCAAACGTTCAAAATATTGCCTATTATAAATACATGTAAGACCATCTTTTTGGGCCATTTCTTTCCATAATTCACCGTTTACCTGTTCAGTTATGTCCATACAGCTACCAATAAATCCAGCAAACTCTCCATTTTCATCATAATAAGGAGCTCCGCTGTCGGTTAGCCAGCGCCACTCGCCGTCATGTCTCAGCAATCGATACTGCATTACAAAAGATTCACGCTTAGCAAAAGACTCCATATAAATGCTTAGGCAACGTTCAAAGTCGTCCGGATGTACACCCTCCGCCCAACCGTTTCCCAGTTCCTGTTCCATTGTTCTACCGGTAAACTCCAACCACCTTGGATTAAAATAGTCACAAAGCCCATCCGTTCCTGATCTCCATATTAGATTAGGGGTATATTCAACAATGATTCGATATTGCTCAGCGCTTAAATCCATTTCCAAGCCTTCCTTCGTATTTTTTGACAATTCATTATCCTAAGGCCTGTAAAAATAACATCAAACAACTATAATAACTTTTTAGCTTTTATTTCTTGATATATGCGAAATTCCCTTTTTTCGACAAAAAATTGCTTAAATTAATTGTGATTTTTAGGGTTAATTATCTTTGCTATAAATAAGTATAGTCTTTTATAAGTTTTTTTACCCCACCCCAAACGGGATTTTTTATAAAAAAGGCCCATGGCTTTTTAGCCATGGGCTTGTCACTGCATTTTTAATATTATCTCTAAATTATATTTTTATTTAAAAAAAGATTAACTAATTCCGATTTACTCTTGACATTAAGTTTAGAATAAATATTCTTTATATGAGATTTAATTGTATTTTCGCTTAAATAAAGCTTAGCGGCTATCATTTTGTAAGTCATGCCCTTTAGAAGCAGCACAACTATTTCCTGCTCCCTCCCTGTCAGCTCATAGCGCTGCATCAAATGGGTTATTTCTTCCTTTTGCTTTTCTTCCGGCATGATCGATACCCTAGACAAATAAGTATGGTCTGACAATATATTGAAGAGGACTTTGTTCAATAAAGGCAAGATGAGCAATATTACGAATAAAACGATCAAGGCAATTATCGTTGGGTTATGGGTATTTGGGGCAAGGCTATAGATACTGCTGCCAATTAATCCTCCGATCAGCACGCCCAGGACATTGGCCGAAAGACCAATGCCGAATATTCTAGCCGGATTATCGCTAAAATCAAGCATTTCGCCGATGATGCTCCACCAAAAAAGATCGCAAACACCGCAAGCCCCCAGCAGCAAAGTGTCGATCAGCAGATAACTAGCCAAGGAACGGTCCAAAATCATGAAGAAGATAAAAGCAAATCCAATCATGGCAATCGCCACATATAATATGTAAGCTCTATTGGTCTTGCGGGGTAGATTACGCATGATAATAAGGGCGATGATATAAGGAACTGCCCAGTACCAGCTGGTTAAAATAGCATGGTGCGCAAAAGAAGGGTTAATGACCTGATACATCAAGCCAGAATTAATCGTTATCACCACAATGAATAGGCAAAGGAAGAGCAAAGGTTTTTTGGCGCTGATACTTTTTGGCGTCATAAGCGTCGCACCATTTTCCTGGGCCATTTTAAGTCTTGTGGCTAAATATAAAGCGCCGATAAGTACGCAGATGGAAAACGTAAGGCCGACATTTGCCGAGATCAAAACGGATGCGGCATTGATGAAGATCATCAGTATATTGGAAATGATCAGTACATCAGCCGCCGTCTTTATCCTGGCTCCAGGAGGCGTATAAGCCTTAAAATAAAATCCCCAAGCGGCTATAAAAACACCAGCCAGAAAGGAAGCTAAACCAAGCAAGAAAGGAAATATCTCTACAAGGGGCCAAAAGAAAAAAAGGCTGATTACTATACAAATCACTGGACAATAAATCATCACTTTTTTGGCAATTACAGCGTTTTTGACAAATAGACCACAAGTTATCAGACCTAAAAAATGCGCGGCTACAGTAATAAAAATAATATTACCGACATCCAGGGCATATTTTCCGGCTAAAGCAAATAACACCTGGCCTTGAAAGGGAAAAGCTAAAAACCAGGAAGAAAATAAGGAAAATACGATTATCGATAAGCCTTTTTCATCATAGAGAAGGGTTTTTTTCGTCCTTTCCCCTAGCAAGTAGCTCACCCTTTCTATAAGACTTGTGATAAAAAATTAGTACAATAATTATATAAATTAAACGCATTATATTCAAGCTTTTTATCTTTAAATAGTGTACTTATTATATAAGAAATATATGGAAACCTTATCGATTTTTTTAATTTACTAATCTTTAAATCAACTAAATTTTAATAAGTTTAGCCATCTGGCTAAACTTGACAAAAACTTGCGCATATATTAACATATGATTATCTCTTTGCACTGCAAAAGCATATTTATATGCCATATCTACAGTACAAACTGAGCAGGCGATGAACCTTAAAAAGGTTCATGGGGCTGGGCCCGATTGGGCAGCAGGATGAATTATGCATACCTGTGGGACAGTGTCTATGTTCCATGGGTATTTTTTTGTACTCATGGGGAACATAAGCTGAAAGATTAAAGTGCCATAGAGCTATCTTAAAAACGCTAAAAGCGCAATTGGAGGTAACTTTTATGACCAAGCAAAATTATAACGCTCAAGGGCTAACCAGCGAACAGGCCTTAAAATTACAGGAACAATACGGCAAAAACGAACTAGCACAGCAGAAAACGGAAAGCTTTTTCCATAAAGTTCTGCATGTGCTTCGCGAGCCGATGTTCCTGCTTTTAATTGTTGCAGCAATTATCTACTTTGTACTGGGAGAACCGCGCGACGGCGCTATCATGTTGGTCTTTGTTATCGGTATCATCAGCATTGACGCTATCCAGGAGTGGAAGACCGATAAGACATTAAACGCCCTCAAAGACTTATCCGCACCCCGCATCACCGCGCTTCGTGATGGCAAAGAAGTAGTCATTGCCAGCGCCGACCTGGTGCCGGGTGACGTGATGTTGATCGCCGAAGGAGTAAAGATACCTGCCGACGGAGCGGTCATCAAAGCTAATGACCTCTGCGTTGATGAATCTTCCCTCACCGGTGAAGCGGAAGGCGTCTGGAAAGTAACTGTAGATAATACTCCTCAATCAAATGATTATTGGCGCAAAGACTATTGTTATGCCGGGACGCTGGTAACACAAGGTTTTGCGGCAATCCTGGTCGATAAGATAGGAACACAAACAGAATACGGCAAGATCGGCATGGATGTGGCCTCCGCGCCGGACAGACCTACCCCTCTGGAAAAACAGACCGCTAAACTGGTCAAAGTCTCCGCAGGCATCGCCGCCGTTTTATTTGCGGCGGTAGGCGCGATCACCTATTTCAATCTTCCCGATCATCTTTTTAAAGACAGGATCATAGAGAGCATCCTCTCCGGCATCACCTTGGCTATGGCCATGATCCCAGAAGAATTTCCCGTCATCCTTACCGTCTTTCTTTCCATGGGCGCTTGGAGGCTGGCAAAAAAACAGTCTCTGGTGCGTAGGCTGCCCGCCGTGGAAACCCTTGGCGCGGTCTCGGTGCTTTGCGTCGATAAAACAGGCACGATCACCATGAATAAGATGACTGTGCAGGATTTCTGGTCCATAGACGGCAACAACCAACATTTATGCGAGGTCATGGGTATGGGCTGCGAAACAGACGCTTATGACCCGATGGAAAAGGCTATGTTCACATATTGCGACGAGCAGGGCATCAGTAAAGAGCAGCTCTTTTGCGGCGAACTTATCACTGAATATCCCTTCACCAATGATGCCAAGATGATGGGCCATGTATGGAAAAGATCTGATGGTATTCTCGTCGCTGCTAAAGGTTCTCCTGAGCGCGTCTTAATCTTTTGCAAGCTCAACGATGAAGAACGCCGTACTATAGAAGAAAAGCTCAACGAAATGTCCTCACAGGGTCTGCGGGTGATCGCTATGGCCAAGATGATGGTCAAAGACGAAAGCGCTGTTCCTGATACCTTAGACGATTGCTGCCTCACCTTCTGCGGTCTGGTAGGCCTTGCTGACCCTCCCCGCGAATCGGTCAAAGCCGATATCCAAAATTGCGTCAGGGCCGGGGTACGCGTGGTAATGATCACAGGAGACAACGGCATCACCGCCAGCTCAATCGCCAAACAGGTCGGCATGCCCAATAATGATAAGATCATTACCGGCGATGAATTAAATGCCATGAGCGATGAAACACTGCGCGAGAGAGTAAAAGATGTCAGCATCTTTTCCCGCGTGGTCCCCGAACATAAAATGCGTATTGTTAAGGCTTTCAAAGAAAACGGCGAGGTAGTTGCCATGACCGGCGACGGTGTCAATGATGCCCCTGCCCTCAAATATGCCGATATTGGTATCGCCATGGGCAAGCGCGGCTCGGAAGTCTCCCGGGAAGCGGCAGACCTGATTTTACTGGACGACAACTTCTCCACCATCGTGCAAACCATCCGCGATGGCAGACGTATCTATGATAATATCCAAAAAGCTGTCGGCTATGTATTCACCATCCATATCCCCATCGCCTTTGCCTCCCTGCTGGCGCCGTTACTCAATTCTGCGCCAGGTAGCTTGATGTTTCTACCTCTGCATGTGGTCTTGCTGGAATTGGTCATAGATCCCACCTGCTCCATCGTACTGGAACGCCAGCCTGCCGAGCATAATATCATGGAACGCAAACCTCGCCATCCTGGTGAAAAGATCTTGTCTGCGGGAACATTTATCAAGAGTATCCTTCAGGGACTGGTCATCTTCGCGGCCTCTTTTGGTGCTTATATTATGTTTTTACAGCATGATCCCGCTAATGCTGCCTTGGCCAGGACTATGGGCCTGTCAATTATTTTACTCTCCAACGTACTACTGGTCCAGGTAAACAGCTCCCGCACCGATTTTGCTATTCAATCCTTCGCCCGCCTGATCAAGGATAAAGTTATGTGGGCGGTGATCATCGGCACCTTTGGCGGACTGCTTCTGATTCTCTACACACCTTTATGCAGCTTCCTTAAACTCGCCCCCCTGTCCGCCAGCCAGTTTTTAATAGTGATTTGCACTGCATTTATAGCTGTTACCTGGTATGAAATCGTCAAACTGGTAAAGTATTTATCCGGCAAAAATAAAAATATGGCTTAATAAAAATCTGGCCTTACAAAATTTCTCATAGCCGCCGCTTAGACCTTAGATTCTAGGCGGTTTTTTATTTTTTATATTCAGTCCTCCTGTTATACAAAAAATTGTTCATCAGTTCTAATTAATTTAAATATTTTATATAATAAATCCAGCTCCAGACATTAATTTTTATTTTAAAAAAATTTATTGATAAGATTTTTTTTGTTTAAAAGGAGAAAGCCATGTCATATGTAGAGTTTACAGATGTCAAAAAAGCACCCGATATGCGCAGTATGGGGGAAGCTTATTATGACCAGGCTAATATGCTGGATGTCCATAAATTAAAAAAGATCGACATGGTCGAGTCCTTGAAATCCGTGGATTAACTGGCGTATAATTGTTATAAAAATAATTATCGGAGGTGTGTGATGGCTTCAAGTGCTGATTTTGTGGAATATGCCTGCTCACAAATGAGAGGCGCGGGTACAATTACTTATAAAAAGATGTTTGGTGAATATGGTATTTATTTAAATGGTAAGATCATCGGCCTGATCTGTGATAATCAGTTTTACCTCAAAATCACCGCATCTGGACGCGCCAAGCTAAAGGAAGCCGTAGAAGCGCCGGCCTACAAGGGCTCAAAACCTTATTTCCTCATCGAAGATTTTGATGACCAGGACAGCTTAACAGCTACTATCTTAGCAACCTATGAAGAGCTGCCGGAAGCCAAGGCAAAAACCCCGAAATCAGCTAATCGGAAAGGTACAAAGAAATAGGCGAACTGCAAACTTCTCTAATCATTATTCAACACATTATAAGCATATTGCCATAATTATATATTTTTTATATAATTGACAAAATAAGTCATTAGCTGGAATTAAAGTCTAATGCCTTATTTTTTTATGACATAAAAAGTTTAAATAAATTTAGAAAAAATTGTCTAATTATAGACAAATCTCTCATATCTTGATATATTTATTAAAATAAGGAAATTTTTAGTAAATCTGGCATTTTTTTATTCAATATCAATAATAAGACCTATTTAAATACATAACATAATCAACCTCTCAATAATTTTTAAAAAATAAATTATCATCAGAGGAATGTTCATGAAAATCCAAACGAAGATTACATTTTTAGTTATACCGGTTATGCTATTTACTATCGTTATTGCGACTTTAGCATTTAGCATCTTCTTTAAAAGTTACCTAAAAACCCAGGAAGAAAATCAAGTAAACTTGATCAAAGAAAACACATCAACATATATAATTGATAAAGAAAATAAATACCGGGGTACAGCTAATGATTGGGGCCATTGGGATGATAGTTATGATCTGATGAATAATATTTATCCTAATTATATTGCTCAGAATTTAACAGCCGAAAGCTTTATCAACTTGAATTTAAATTTTATTGTTTTTGTCAAAAACGACGGCTCCATTTATAAAAAATGCTTTTATGATTTTACCCAAGAACAAATGGTTGACTTCCCCCCAAACTTCTTCAAAGATTTCGATAAGGTTATCGATTTTTCTCAATTAAATGAAGATACTTATGGTATTTTTAAATTGGGCGATGACTTTTATTTTATCAATTCCACTACTGTGACAAACACAATTATCACCAAGCCAGCAAACGGAAGAATGATCATCGGCAAACAGATTGATGAAAGTATTATTGCCGAATTAGAAAAAATCACCAACTGCAAATTCAGTTCCATAAGCAGAGTCGAGGATGCTGATATTCAGCTATTAAAAGCACAAGCCGAGCCGACTATATTATATGATATATCTTTAAACGAAAAGAAAGACACCCTACTTATCAGAACAGTCATTCCTAATACATATGATATAAACTCCTCTATTGATATTATCTTAGAAATGCCCCGGGATCTATATATATCAGGCATGCATCAAATAATTAATTTTACTGTCCTTAACTCTCTTTTGACCTGTTTAGCTTCCTTGTTATTATTTTTCTTTCTAGGTCCCTATATGTCTAAGCCATTTGTAGAATTGATCAAAGATGTCAAAGAATTAGAATTAAATAAAAAAGATGTTAAAAAATTAAGAGAATATGGAAATGATGAATTTGCCTTTTTACGAGTATCGATAAACAACCTTCTCGAAAAGATCGATATAGAACAAAACAAAGTCCTTGATAACGAAGAAAAGTTATATGCCACATTATTATCCGTTGGCGACGGTGTAATCGCTATTAATGAAAATAAAAAGATCCAGTTTATGAATCCTGTAGCAAATCAATTATCCGGTTGGGAAGCAAATGAGGCTTTGGGCCAGGATATCGATAAGATATTAACCATTATCGATGAATACAGCAGACAGCCTATAAAAAGCTCTATTGACCAGGTATTCACATCAGAAGAAATCGTTGAATTATCTGAACCGGCTTTGCTGGTATCAAAGGATGGCAGGGAAACTCCCATTGAGTACACTGCCGCTCCCATTAAAGATAAATTTGGAAAGGTAGATGGTTGCGTACTAGTCTTTAAGGATTTCTCCGAAAAAAGGGAAGAACAAAAACATATTGAGTATTTAAGCTATCATGACCAATTGACCGGTACATATAATCGCCGCTTCTTGGAAGAAGAATTAAAAAGGATAGATATCCCAAGTAATTTGCCATTATCCTTTATCTATGCCGATGTCAATGGCCTGAAAACTATTAATGATGCCTTTGGACATCATAGCGGTGATATCCTGATTCAAGAAGTCGCAGATATTATTACCCATGAATGCCGTGACAAAGATATCATTTCCAGGACCGGCGGCGACGAATTTATCATTATCCTTACTAATACAGATTCAACCGAGGTCGAAAAGCTAATTGATAACATCAAAGAAAAAATCGACCAGGTAAAGATTATGGGGATTGATATATCTATTTCACTTGGTTGGGACACTAAAATCACAGAAGAGCAATCTGCCTGGGAAGTCTTAAAAAATGCTGAAAATTTCATGTATAAAAAGAAGATTTATCATAGCTCCACTAAAAAGAATGCGGTAATCGAATCTATTCTCAATTCGCTGTTGATTAAGAGCCCTCGGGAAGAGGCCCATTCAAAAAGAGTAAGCATGCTCTGTGAATCTATCGCCAGAGCCTATAACTTAAATGATGATGATGTAAAAGAGATGCGGGTCGCTGGAGAATTGCATGATATAGGCAAGATAGCAATCGATGAAGGAATATTAAATAAAAAAGAACCCCTGACCGAAGCGGAATTGAATCAGATAAAAACCCATCCGGAAACAGGCTATCGCTTATTAGGTACATCCGGCGAATTCTATAATATTGCCGAAGATATCCTTTCCCATCACGAGAGATGGGACGGAAAAGGTTATCCCAGAGGATTAAAAGGAGAAGCTATTAGCTGGAAAGCAAGGGTCATCGCCATTGCCGACGCTTATGATGCTATGACCTGTGAAAGGTCCTATAACGATACTTTAACTCCAGAAGAAGCCGTTATCGAGATCAAAAAAAATGCGGGAACGCAATTTGACCCCGAAATTGCCCGCGTATTTGTAGAAAAGGTTTTAGGCCAAACTTGGTAAACTAAAAAACATATAAAACAACAAAAGAACCATCTGACTTAGCCAGATGGTTCTTAATTATTAGATATTAATTATAAAGCTTGTCAGTCAATCTTTGCCAAAATTTCCTCTTTGATCTCTTCTAAGAGTTTAGCATATGCCTCGCAACGCAATACCCCCCAGCGATGGGTATATACCGCCGATTGTATGCGCCTGTCTTCTAGGTCAAGGCCTGCAGTCTTGATAAAAGCGGCCCGATTCTCCTCTAAATTAAGCTTCACTTTCTGCAGCAGTTTATTATTTGCTTTAATTTGCGCATCAAGAAAAGCTAATTGATCTTCCTTGCTTAATACACCGGAAAAAAAGAGCTGCATAGCACAGGAAGAACGCATAATAAAATCTGATTCTGAAGGAGATAAAAGCCACTCTTGCATCCTGATACGTCCTTGGTCGGTAATAGCATAAACCTTCTTATTTACCGTCTCTCCCCGCGAATAAGACTTAAGCTCTGCTGAACCTTCATCTACCAATCTTTTTAATGAACGATAAATCTGCGCTTGATCGGCAGGCCAGAAATAAGCCGCTGACATATTAAAAAGCTTCTTAATATCGTACCCTGACAGTGGCTGCATAGATAAATAACCGAGAATTCCATTTTCAAGCGACATATTTTCCTCCATTTACAAATATATGATTTTTCTTATATGTTACAAGAATTATCTATCCATGTCAATCATTTATATCATGCTTGAACTATTATGAAATTTTATTTTAGGAAATAAACCCCCTGTATTCTAAATACAAGGGGTCTTATACTAATATTATTTATTACACCTGGGCCACGATAACCTTGTTTCGTCCTTCATTTTTGGCACGGTATAGGGCATTATCGGCATTTCTCAAGAGTTCATCACACGTATTACCATGTTCCGGATAGGCAGCTACACCAATAGAGATTGCACATTTGCCCATTGCCTTGCCCATGTGATATACTACAAGCTCTTCCACGCCCCGGCGCAGTTCCTCAGCCCGAGCCACAGTATCTTCTATGTTAGCATTTGGGAACATGGCCACAAATTCATCACCGCCATAACGGGAAACTATATCTCCCCCTCGGGTTTTTTTAACCAAAAGATGGCCCATCTCACGGAGCAAGACATCACCTCCATCATGCCCAAATAGATCATTGAATTCCTTAAAATGATCTATATCAAACATAATCAGACCCAAAGGTCTTTGCTCAAGCTGCACCCTTTGCAGCTCAACATTTAGCGATTCCTCGAGATAACGCCGGTTATATAGGCCTGTAAGGGTATCACGTATCGACTGCTGACGCATTGTCTCCTGGAGTTTAAGATTAGAAAGAGCCAGGGAAATATGGTCAGCTACTGCTGCGATCAGTTGAGCTTTATGCTCATCACATAGCTTTTCCACTGTTTTTTGCGTATCCTGATGAGCTATGCTGTGGTTCAAATGGATGATACCCATGGCTTCACCACGAGCCATCAGAGGCACACAGAGATATTGACCGTCCGGAGCCCCTTCTATTACATGTCCGCAAAGCAGCCCCGGGTGGTTATCATCTACTAGATGCGAACGACCACGGCGAAGGGCCCAGCAATTCATGGGGGGAAAAGTAATGGCAGTAGAAGCGGTATCTCCCCACATCTCGACTGCTTCGGCCAGATCCCTGGAGGGCCTGATAAGATATAAAGCACCATTGCTTGACGGACATATCTTTTGAATATACTGAGCGCTGATGGCACAGGCCTCCCCGATATTTTGGCAACTTTGGAGCTGCTCACCCATTTCACTCAAGCGGCTCATTTCCGCGTTTCTCATCTCAAGTTCTTTTATGCCGGCAAGCAGGTTCTCATTGGCTTCCCGCGTGTCTATTTCCATCTGCCTGAACTCAGTAATATCGACACCTGTGGCCACGATATAATCCACATTATTTTCACTATCCAAAAGCACGGTATTGGACCAGGAAATAAGGCGCTGCGCCCCGCTTTTGGTAAGCCATAAACTCTCATGCGTGCTGGGATAATTACCACCCACCAGATTTTTGACCTTTTCTTTTGTCCTTTGAGGATCGACCGATATTATCTCCCAGACAGGTCTGTCTTTCATCTCCCGAAAAGAGTAACCGGAGGTTTTCTCACAGGCCTTATTAAACCTAGTAACCACCCCATCCCTGTCCAGAACCATGATCAGAGATGTCGCCGTGTCTAAAACAGCAGTTATAAAATCGCGCTCCTTTGTTAAATCCTCTTCGATCTGTTTGAGACTAGTAATATCACGTATTGAAGTAAGTAGCATATCATCTTGGTTTTGAAATTCGATCAAGTCGGTGTTTATCAATACATTGATAATTTTACCATTCTTATCAATAAATTTTGTCTCGAAATCGCGAACAATACCGGACTCTTTCGTCAGAGCCAATAATCGCTGCCTTTCTAGATTATCACAATAAAAATCAATAACATTTTTCTTCTTCAATTCTTCCGCACTATAGCCCAACAACTCTTGGACAGCCTGATTGCTAGCGGACAATTTACCTTGAGCATTTGTAACGGTAATACCGACCGGTGCATTTTTAAAAAGCAATTGATAGCTTTCCTGGGACTCTTTTAATTTTTTCTGAATCTGTTTGAAGCTGGTAATATCATATATTGAAGATAAAAACACTTTTGCGCCATCCAAATTTATATAGTCCGAATTCATCAAGATATTCAGGATGGTACCATCTTTATGTTTTAATTTAGTTTCGAAGTTGCGCACACAATCTGATTTATAAACCTTAACTAAATGCTGCCAACTTTCTTCCGAGTCGGCATATATATCTTTTAAATTCATAGTCGCAAACTCTTCTAGGCTATATCCCAAAAAATCCTGTATCGTTTTATTGGCGTTTAGGATATCCCCTTTGGCATTGGAAATAGAAAGGCCTATGGGCGCAGCATCGAAAAATAAGCGGAATCTCTCATCAGACGACCGCAAGACTGATTCCATCTCTTTATATCGAACCGCTGCCATCGCTAATTCAGTATTCCTTTTGCTCAAAACATCGATCTGCGCAATCAGCTCTTCCTTACTCATTTTCTGCAGTTCCATCAGACACCCCCATTTGACTGGATATTTTTTTCCCTTTTAAGTACTAATATAAAACCTTATCAATTTAAGAATTGAAAATTTTCCTTTATATGCGCAGTATAACATAAATTAATAAAATCCGTATATAAAAAAATATCAGCGCTGGCTTCCCATCTCCTCTTTTTGTTTATTTATAAAAAACCAAAAGCCCCGAAATATTTCGGGGCTTTTGGTTTTATTGGTTTAGATCAGATTTGATTCTTTAAGTAATCTTTGGAGTAGTTCTTGCTAATTATTTATTCAGACAATCCTATATATTTCCTACATACACATAATGCAATTTCTCTTTTGCTATATCGGCCAAAGCGTAAACTGCATCGGGGCTGGTCGGCTTTTTATCCATCATCTGATAACAAGGAAAAAAGCGCGAGATATGCAAAGGTATTTCTGGATCGACAGAAGCGAGCCAAGTCGAAAGTTCCCGCATCTCTTGCGGTGAGTCGTTTACTCCGGGGATGATCAAGGTGGTAACTTCCACATGACACTTATCAGCGCAAAGGGAAATGGTCCTCTTGACATCCTCCAAACCGCCGCCGATACGGCGATAAAATTCCGCTGAAAAGCTCTTTAGGTCGATATTCATAGCGTCGATCAAAGGCAAAATTTCCAAAAGCGGCTTCTCATTGATATAACCATTGGTGACCAGTACAGTTTTGAGGCCTTTTTCCCTGGCGAATTTAGCGCAGACATAGACATATTCATAACTGATCAGAGGCTCATTATAGGTGAACGCCAGCCCAATATTACCCTTATCCACCAGCTTTTGTGCCCTATCCACCAGCTCTTCAGGTGACATATAGACATATTCCGCTTCTTCCTTATCGGCCATAGAGATACGGTAGTTCTGGCAAAACTGGCAATGGAGATTGCAGCCAAAACTCCCTACCGAAAGGATATAGCTGCCTGGATAAAAACGATAAAGGGGCTTTTTTTCAATTGGGTCTAAGGAAAGCGAAGTCACCAGACCATAATTCTCGCTGGTAATGACGCCGCCGCTATTGCTCCTGGCCCTGCATATGCCTACCTGCCCTTCTTCCAGATTACAACGGTGCGGGCAGATCTCGCAAACTATTTTACTCATTTATGACGCACCACCTCGAAGCGTTCCATATCATAATCTTCATGTGCAGGGATGCCCGCCTTTTGCAGCGCGATAGCTACCTGCTCCTCAGGCGTATTGACTCCTTCCAGATTAGGCAAGAGCAGCCCCCTCCGCCTGCCCCGCGTGACGATCACTCCATAGCGTTTGGCATCCAATTGTTCAATAGAAGAAATAGGCTCCGCGGGTGAAAGAACGTCAATACTGTAGACAAGGCTAGCCAATTCCTCTTCCGTCACCGCCTCAAAACGCGGGTCCTCGGTTCCAGCGCTGATGGCATTGCGAATTATCTCGTCAGCTATGCAGCCTTGTACTGGTTCGATGGTGCCAATGCAACCACGCAGACGGCCGTCTTTTTTCAGTGAGACGAAGACCCCCGCTTTTTTATGCAACAAGTCAGCAGACAATCCTTCAGGCCTTTTCAAAGGCCTTTCGCTTTGCAGATAAGTTTCCAAAGACATCCGGGCCAAGCGTACATATTCATCCTCTGCCTCTCGTGCAGCAGTTAGTTTAGTAAATTGCTCCTTCTCCAAGCGATCGCCAAATCTCCGGCTATCGTCTTCACCGATTATCTGATAACTGCAAACCGCGTAACCTACGCCAAAAGTACCTTCATATGATAAAAAGTCAGGCTTTACGGCTAAACCATCCAAAGCCCCCGCCATTACTATAAATGAGCGTAGCCCACATTCCCCGGCAGCTTCCGTGAAATCCTCATCAAAAGTCAAAAAGCGCATAAAGTCCCCTTGAGCCATGGCTTCGGTGATCTGCTTGTCAAACTGCGGCCCTTCTTTAGTTAGACCATAGGGTCCATCCTCTTTCAACCTATGGGAAAGATCGCCGCTGGCAATAATAACGGTCCTGCGCCCTGTCTGGGCGATAGCTTTCTTGATACATTGTCCGAAGCGGTAATGCTCGAGAGCAGAAAGGCCGGCAATAGATATCCGTACCAGTTGGTAATCATGATAGTATTTCTCTACAAAATAAAGGGGCACTAAAACACCATGATCGAGAGCTGCCTCTTTTTCTCCCAAGGTACCGGCAGCAATACCAGCCCGCTTTGCCTCTTTGTCCAAAGCCGAAACCAAAGCTGTATCATAGTCTTTTTCTAGGGACACTTTTTTTGCTCCGAAACGGTCCAGATCACCCCGCGCACTGCTCCCCGGCGAGATATGGATATAATCGCCGTACATAATGGAATGGGAAGAAATAACGATGATGGTTTCCGGCGCAAGTACTGCTAGATTCTGCGCTACCTTTTGATAGGCATCCGTTGTTACTTGGATATCTTTTTCACTTCCCCCACCTACCTCGGGAATGATCACCGGTGGATGAGGAACTATAAAGGTTCCCAGCAAAGGCATAATCCCGCCCCCTATCTATTAATCTTCTTTCTTATTGTGTCTTATTTTTCTTTTATTATAGCACTTCTATAGAAAATACAGTTTTATCTTTTAGATTATTATACGGGCAGGAGGTCTACTATTGCGTAAGTAAAGTTTTTAACTAATATCCAACATTTAAATAAAAAACAGCAAAACCCTCTTGCGTAATCACAAGAGGGTTTGTAAATGCTCAGCTCTATTCTTTATTTTCCATATCCTTCTGCTTTTTCACCAGATCGGCAAGAGTGACATGGTCGATCACACCACTGACTGCCTCATTCAACTGCTTCCAAACAACATCCAGGGTAGCACACTTGCCGGCGCGCGGGCATTGATTAGGATCGTCTTCCATGCAGGCAACCGGTACTAAATTGCCCTCGATCAGCCGCAGGATCATACCTACCGTGTATTCCTCCGCGGGACGGGCCAATTTATATCCTCCTTTGGCCCCACGTGTGCTTTTGACAAAACCCGCGCGGCTAAGGATAGTAATGATCTGCTCAAGATATTTATCTGATATTTCTTGCCTGGCAGAAATACTGCGAATAGTAATATATTCGCCGGTATCGTTCAACGCCAGGTCAAGCATTAGGCGCAGCGCATAACGCCCCTTTGTAGAGATTTTCATTAAATCCACCATCCCGTCTAATAATAGTATACTTTATGGATAATCTGAATTCAAGAAAATTATTGATTATAATAACCAGTAGCACTACCAAAAATTCCCAATTAACTATTTTTGACAGGAAGAGAAATCAAGTCTTTCACTACTTCTGAAGCAAGGATAAGTCCGGCTACCGATGGCACAAAGGCAACACTACCGGGGACTTGCTTTCTTACAGTAGATTTTCCTTGGTTATCTGGTGAACACATACATTCTTTTTGACAGCTGCTGTTATCATCTTCATGCGGTTTTATAACATCTTCTTTAGAATAAACAACCTTCAAAGAACTGATTCCCCTGGCCTTCAATTCCTTGCGCATGACTTTAGCCAGCGGGCATACCGAGGTTTTAAAGATATCTGTAATCTCAAATCTGGTGGGGTCGAGCTTATTTCCCGCTCCCATACAACTGATGATGGGTACATCTGCCGCCATTGCTCTTTCAATCAAAATCAGTTTTGAGGAAACCGTGTCGATGGCATCCACAATATAGTCATACTTAGAGAGGTCATATTCTGCAGCATTTTCCGCCGTATAAAAGCATGGATAGATAGCAACTTGACAATTTGGATTAATCTCCAGGATGCGCTCTTTTGCCACTTCAACCTTATTTCTCCCGGCTGTTTTATGGGTAGCGATCAGCTGCCTGTTGATATTTGTAATATCAACATTATCCTTATCAAATAAAGCCAAAGCACCCACACCACTTCTGGCAAGAGCTTCGACCACATATGAGCCTACCCCTCCGATGCCAAAAACAGCGACAGTTGAACTTTGCAGCTTATCCATTGCTGCTTTACCCAAGAGCAATTGTGTCCTGGAAAATTCTTTTAACATCTTGTTCCGTTCTGCTGCCAGTCTAAACACAGGCCAACAGCTGTTTTATTTTACTTTTCTCTTTCTTCAATGATTGCACTGATTTTGTCTAATCATTATCCCTGTGGGAGTAGCAGCCAATCCACCCTCAGCTGTTTCCTTTAATGAGCATGGCATGGCATCACCAACAGATTTCATAGCAGCGATAACTTCATCCACCGGAATGATACTCTCAATACCGGCCAAAGCCAGTTCAGCGGAAACAAGAGCATTAGCCGCACCGCTGGCATTACGTTTGATACAGGGAGCCTCCACCAAGCCTGCCACCGGATCGCAGACCAAACCTAAAACATTCTTAATCGCGATTGCACAGGCATGAGCAGCCATTTGGGGCGTCCCTCCACCCAGTTCAACAGCAGCTGCAGCCGCCATAGCTGCTGCACTTCCGCACTCTGCCTGGCAACCTCCTGCAGCACCTGATATGCTTGCTTTCTTGGCGATTACCATGCCGATTCCTGAAGCTGTAAAAAGGCTCATCACAACTTTGGTGAGAGGAATATTTTTTTCCTCCTGCAAGGTTAAGAGGACTGCCGGTATTATACCGCATGAACCGGCTGTAGGCGCGGCTACGATTCTTCCCATACAGGCATTTACTTCTGCAATTGCCAACGCTTTTGCCAGTACTTCACTGAGAACTTTACCACTCAATGATTTACCTTGGTCGGAGGCCTGTTTCATTTTGTAAGCAGCGCCTCCGCTTAGTCCGCTTGGCGACTTTTTCGTGGAAGTTATTCCCCGGGCAGCGGCCTCTTTCATCACGAGCAGGTTTTGCTGCATGGCATTAAACAGTTCTTCGGGAGATTTTTCCAGTTGTAATGCTTGATCCTCAAGAACGATATCAGAGATATTTTTCCCGGATTTAACAGCATAAAGAACCAGTTCCTCAACTGAATCATAACTAATCATAGCTGCCTCCATTATATAGGTTCAATCAGAGTTACGTTGTTGATTTTGGGCAAATGCCCGATCAATTCTCCCTGTTCTTTGCTTACTTGCTGATCGGTCTCTATAACCATTATCGCATTACATCCACGACAGGAACGGTATACCTTCATATTGGCAATATTGATATCATTGGCAGCCAATAAATTCGTTACTTCAGCCACAGCACCCGGGGTATCTTTGTGAGAGATGACCAAAGTATAATATTCCCCGGCAAACTCAACATCTATTTCATTAACTTTATTAATGAGGATATTGCCCCCACCCACCGATGCTCCCTGTACGGTTACTTTTTTACCGGTCCGGCCAACAGCAGTAATGAGCGCAGTATTAGGATGGGCATCCCTAAGCGTCACAGTCTCAAAGTGATATTTCATCCCTGCTTTATCCGCCAACTCCATGCTCTGGCTGATTCGTTCGTCATCAGGCGACATCCCCATAAGTCCCGCAATGATTGCTTTATCAGTTCCGTGGCCCTTATAAGTACGGGCAAAGGAGCCAGAAAGCCCTATCACTACATCCACGGGTTCCTCACCCAAAAGTCCTCTGACGATTTTACCTATTCGTGCAGCCCCCGCAGTATGAGAACTTGAAGGCCCTACCATAACAGGGCCGATGATATCAAACACGTCCATATTATTTGACCTTTCAGTTTTCTGTATTCCTGGTGCTATTTTGTTAATCCGTCAGGGGAAAAAACCGAGCATAGTGTTACTTTATTTCAGCCAAGAGCTCAATCTCCACCAGTACATCTTTGGGCAGTCTGGCTACTTCCACACATGAGCGGGCCGGATAAGGTTCGCTAAAATATCCGGCGTATATCTCATTTAATTTAGCAAAATCATTCATATCTTTGATGAAGACAGTCGTTTTGACCACATCGGAAAAATCAGCTCCAGCAGCCTCTAATATCGCCTTTAGATTGGCAAAGACCTGTTTAGCCTGTCCTTCTATGCCACCGGCTACTATTTGCCCGCTAATTGGCTCTATCGGTATCTGTCCGGAAGTGAATAGCAGATTTCCTATTTTGATTGCTTGCGAATAAGGACCTATCGCTGCAGGCGCTTTATCTGTTTTGATTGTTATTTTGCTCATAAAAAACATCTCCTTAAACTTGTTAACTAATTATATGATTGCCGAATAAATCATTTATTATATGCCTTCGGCAGTCGAGAGAAGATTCCTTCTTTGAGCAAAGATATTTCTACATTTAATTATAAACTAAAAAAGCTACGATTTAACATGTAACCCTTATGGGCTATTTTTTGCGGTAATTTTAACAATTGCTTTTAATTCATCAATCAAACTAATCATTATGTATTATTGATATTTCCCACTCTACTTATTACTTATATAATTAGGATGACTTTAGAAAAATCAGTGGATATTATATAATCCTTAAAAAGGCAGAGCGTTGGCTAGTTACGCTCTGCCTTTTATTTAAAACAAACCTTTATGTAATCTTAAAACTATTTGCCACTTTTACCATTACTTTTACCGCTATTGCTTTTATCCGACTTGTTGCCTGACGAGTTGTCCGTTGTTACTTCATCATCCTGCACAACCTCATCGTCAGCTTCTTCAACTTCTTGTTCATCTGTATCTTCGTCAGGTTCCGCTATTTCGTCTACATCTACATCTACATCTTCATCTTCTTCTACTTCTGTTTCATCTTCGTCTTCAACATCTAAATTGTCTTGATTCTGATTTTTATTCTTATTCTTGTTGGAATTACCATTGACTTCGCTGTCTTCGTCGTCAGTAGTATCCGTATCCGATGTAACTTCCTCTTCCTGTTCACGTTCAAGTTCCCTTTCTGCCTTATCTTCTGCCTTTTGGAGCGCTTTTTCCGTGCCTTTGATCTTTTCAACATTTATTCCGATATCAGTTAACTCATCTTCAGTAAGTCCACCTAATATCTGATTGGCATCACCGATAATCTGGGAAACTTTGGCATCCTTATATTGATCTACTGTGATTTCCGGATCTAAAGTTTGCAACATCTTGATAAGTTTGTATTTACCGGGAGAGATGCCCAGCGCTTTAGCTTCCGTTCTTAAGGCCAGGTCGGAGCAATCTTTATAGACTGCGGCAATAACCTTTTTATTGCTCATAGCCAGGCTGACACCAGCTGCACTCTTTTCCTGGAGGTCGAGAGCATCTTCTTCATCATCCGATTCGGCAGTAACAGCGATCACCGTCGAGCCATCATCGGCAATATAATCCTGATCTACGGCTTCTTCGACTAAATCTGCAACAGCTTCTTCAACCGGAATACCGGTAAGGTCTTGGTCCTCCGGCAATCCTTCTACCAAAGCCTGTCCATCTTCATTGGCCGGCTCTACGGTAACAACGGTATCAAAAGCATTGATACCCAATTCCACGCTGGGGTTGATGTCTAAACTGACATAATTGACCGGAGTTGTATAATAAGCGTATCCGCCGCCGGAAACACCCAGGCAAATAGCTATCGATGCTACAGTAATCAGTACTTTCTTTCTCATGCTTCTTCCTCCTCTTAGATAGATATTATCTTTTCTATTTTGAGATTCACTTGCAAGGGCAGCTCTAACATAGTCTTTGGCCTTTTCCTTTAATTCTTCTTCGGCTTTGACCTTGTCCATATATTTTTTAAAGCTATCCATTATTCACATATCCCCCATTTTTTGTTTTAACTTTTCCCTACCCCGTCTAAGCTGCGTGTAGATTGTGTTCTGATTTTGCTGTAAAATCTCCGCAATCTCAGGGATGGTCCTGCCCTCATAATAATGCAGATAAACTATTTCTTTATATTTTGGAGGTAATTGTAAAACCAGTTGCATTAGCTCGCCCTGTTCAGGATTCTCAAAAGGGATTTCCATCTCTTCGATACTAACGACTTTTTTGCGCCAAGAACTTTTGCAAAGGTCTTTGCATTTATTAAAAGTAACGCGACATAACCAGGCTCTTTCATGCTGCTCATCTTTTAATGAGTCAGCGTTTAAAAAGAGCTTAAGGAAAACTTCTTGAAAAACATCCTCAACATCCGCTTTATTCCTCAAGTATAAGAAACAAATTCGGCGAACCATATCGGCATGTTTTTCAATAGCTATTGAAACGGCATCGTTGCTAGCAAACGGCTGATTCAAATCGCCTTACCCCCATCCTATACTAAATACGATCCTAAAGTTTATATCTGTTCACTTTATAAAAAAATTATATGTGATGGTAAGTTGTTAAAAACATTATAGCAAATAATCCATATTTTAGGGGTTATAAGCTAAATATTGGCTGATTTTAAACACTGCCACTATCTTCCATCTATTATTAATGCTTCAGTATAAGACAGAAAAAGCCCGCTACCGGTTTAATTTGGTAGCGGGCTTTTTCTGTCTATATGATAGCTTTATCAAAAAGCTTTTGGGGGGTAAGGAAGCTAGCGTTAATTTAGTCGACCAGATTATTTATCGCGTCTTCCACATCACTTATGATCTCGCTGCTCGTTGATCCGTCAGTATCAACATCAAAGATGCTGGCTAACTTTAGTAAATTCGTCACGCTGGTATCATCCAGTTCGTCTATTATCGCATCGGCAATCTCATCTTCATCCAGGTCATCTGTGTCAATGCTTAAGAGAGCTGCAGCAAGGCTAAGCTCACTGTTGCAATCAGTATAGTAATCACTTAATTCATCCTCTATCGCTTCAATTATTTCATCTTCATCCAGGTCAGTAGTATCTATATCTAAAAGGTCGGCCACATCGACCAAGTCATCTAAGCTTAAGCTATCCAGCTCGTCAATAATCTCATCGATTATTTCGTCTCTCTCCAAGTCATCGGTATCAATTGAAAGAAGTGTGGTTATAGCTAAAAGATCGCAGTTATATTCCGAAGAGCAATCAGCTAATTCATCTTCAATAGCAGTAATGATCTCAGCGGAAGTCAAATCGGTAGTGTCGACACCCAAAAGGGCGGCTACTTTTACCAGGTTAACTGCACTTAAGTCATCCAAGGAGGCAATGATCTCATCGACTATCTCATCATTGGAGAGGTCGGCGGTATCAATACTCAAAAGACTAGCTACCGCAGCTATACCATTTTTACCTTCGCTATCCATCCAGCCGTAATATAATCCCTGTCCATTGTTCGGGCCCTGAGCGTTTTGTTGACCCATATCACCATTTAATACTTGGTTTTTGTAGGTAAAGCTGGCCATGATCTTAGCAATGATCTGCTCTCTCGTTAAACCAGTGGTGTCAATACCTAATGACTTGGCTATCTGCATCACAACGTCAAGATCAGTATTATTGAAGAGGCCGTTCATATTACCGTTACTTTGGCCGCTTATTTTATTGTTGATGGCATTGACATTGCCTTGCCCATTGCCGTTATTGGATGAGTAGCTACCAGTCGCCCCCATGCCCTGATTTTGATTATTGCCATTGGGCGAAGCCGCAAAGGCGGTAGCCCCGACCGACATCATCCCCACAACTAAAACCGAGATCATCATAATTTTAAAACTTTTTTTCATTTCTTTTCCTCCTTTTTTAAAAGAAATATTTATCTGATATCATCATTAGATCTTTTTTCTGTCAAAACTCAGCAGCTAGAACAACTTAAATCAATATCACCCCTTCCTTTTGAGCTAATTATATTGCCGCAATATGAAGGCGTTATGAATTTCTCATGTCTGTATAATGAATTTTAAGTGAAAATTGGGTGAAATTTCCAAAGATGCGGCCAACCTAGATACCCACAAAGACCGGCGACTTCCTTCCCCGACTATTCCCCTTATTCTAGCTAAGCATAAAAAAGAGGCTTTGCCGTTTGGCAAAGCCTCTTACCGTATTACTTTTATTATCCCTATTTGACCGACACCACTACCGACACCACATCACTGGTCGTCTTAGCTGTCTTATTGCCGGTCTTCGAACTGTCGGTATTGTTCACGATGCAATAATAATAGGTCGTACCTACCTTAGCGGTAGATGGGCTATATTCCACGTTGGTAGCACCTTTGATAGCCTTTCCTTTAGTGTTGTTGTTCTTAGTATTGCTGTACCACTGATAGGTAAGCGTCCCCGAATCGGTAGAAGCTGCAATGGTCAGGGTAACCGTTCCATTCACGTCTACGCTATCGCCCACTGGCTGGAGGGTGATGTTCGGCTTTTCGGCATTGGTCAAAGCATTGACTACAACAGTCGCCGTTTCACTGGTCGTTGTCGCCGTCTTATTGCCCATGACAGACTTATCGGTGTTGGTGATCACACAGTAGTAATAGAACGTTCCCTCCTTAGTGCTCTTGAAGGAGTAACTGGCCTTGGTAGCCTTACTGATCTTTTTGCTGTCTACAGTACTGTCCACAGTATTACTGTACCACTGATAAGTGAGTTTAGTACCGGTCGCTGTCACGGAAAGGTTGACCATCTCGCCAACATTTACGGGGCTAACAGTAGGCTGAAGGGTGATGATTGGAGGATCGGCATCAGTCACCGGATTGACAGTCACAGATGCGGCATTGCTTGTCGCCGTTGCCGTCTGCTCACCAGTGGCTTTGCTATCAGTATTGGTAATAACACAATAATAATATATCGTCCCTAATTCCGTGGTAGGAGCATTATAAGTCGAGCTGGTCGCGCTGGCGATCAAAGTTCCACCACTGTTGCTATCCGTAGTATTGCTGTACCACTGATACGAAAGAGTCTTACCGGTAGCCTTGATGCTGAGCTTAGCGCTGTAGTTCAAGTAGGTATTGACATCGGCAGGTTGAGTCTTGATCACCGGCGCCGCCGCATTGGTCAGTGCCTTGACTGTAACTTTAGCTGCCTTGCTGGTTGTAGTTGCGGTTGGCGTACCATTGACAGTGTCGTCGGTATTGGTGACTATACAATAATAGAAGAGCATCGAAGCCGTGGCAGTTGGTACGGTATAAGTCGAGCTGGTCGCATCCGGGATGATAGTCCCTTTCTTGGTGCTGCTGTTAGTGTTACTGTACCACTGATAAGTAAGTTCCCCGCTACCAGTCGCCACGACTGTGAGAATTACCGCTTGCCCCGCATTGACGCTCGTATTGGCTGGCTGGGTAGTGATCTTGGGCGCTGCCGCATTGGTAATAGGCAGAACGACAACTGTTGCCACATTGCTCGTTGTTGACGCCGTATTATCACCCTCAACGTCTTCATCGGTATTGGTCACCACGCAATAATAATAGGTGGTAGCCGCTTTGCCGGGAGTAAAAGTGTAATCGGCCGAAGTAGCGTTCTTTATCTTGGTACCGCCGGTAGCGCTGTTCTTGGAATTACTGTACCACTGATAAGTAAGGTCGGAACCTGTTGCCACAATGGAAAGGGTGACCGATTGCCCCAAATTGACCGTTTTGTCAAATGGCTGAGTATTTATAGTCGGTGCAACTACTATTACAGCAACATAAATTACCTCATAGAGTTTAGCATTAACGATAATAGCCGGATTGGTCAAGAGACCGGAAATTGTATAGTACCCAGGCGTATCATCTCCTTCATATTCCCCTTGATCCCAGGTGACATTACAGCCGGAGACTTGCGCGGGCAGGTCAAGATCTGCAAAAGTCGTACCGATCGGCACTGATTTACTGGCAATACCGACAATCTCATTATCGCCGATCTTCACGGATGAATAAGGACCGTTGAGATAGACATTCAGCGCCATATCAGGCATGGTTAAAACAGCAGTAGCCTCCTCATTATCATCATCAGAAATGATGTAAGCATCGTAATTATCGGTACCGCTGATATTTACATTACTATCAGCAATTTCTATCCCGCCACCGACAATAACCACTATAGGGATGCTAGTATCATACTCACTGCAATCAATAGTACCGGCCGAATAAGTAATGAATCCACCATTATGGGCGAGAAGACCATAGCTATTTTCCGCTTGCGCATTGATCATAGCAGTACCGCTCATTTCGGCCTGCCCCAAACCAAAGGCGCAAAGACCGCTGCTTTCCTCACCCTGGACTTTGATCGTGCCGCCGGTAAAATCGACTACGACAGATTCTTCGCCTTCATCCTGGATGTCATTGCCATTCCCATCATAAAAACCAGTCGACTGGGCAATGATGCCGCAACCTTCCGTACCGGTCAAATTTATCGTCCCGCCGGAGATATCAGCTTCTGCATAGAGACCTTCACCCTCTACAGAAACACCGTAAGCATCGGCATTGATAGTTCCGTTGGAAATATCCGCATAGCCGCCCAGGTCGACATCCACGCCAATACCGTTTTCGCCGGTAGCGTTGATCGTCGCTGCGCCGCTTAAATCAATGCTGCTGCCATGCGAAACTGAGAGAGCATTACCGTTTTCTCCATTAGAGCAAATAATCGCATCTCCGGTAATATCTAGTCTTGCGCAGCCAAATGCCCAAATACCATTACTGCCATATTCATTGGCATTGATTATAACATCATCTTTTATCTCAGCGTAACAACCACCTTTAACATATAAACCGATACTATTTTCACCATAGGCTTCAATGTCGCAACCGGATAAAATAACATCCGGGTTCTCACCAGGTTCCGACTTATCGGAACTCACTAAAATACCGGTACCACCGTCGATTTCAGAATCCTCATTGACCGCATTTTCGCCGTCACCGTTTGCCGTTACCGTGCCGCCGGATATATCAACAGTAGTATCTTTTCCGGCAGATACACCGATGCAATATTTACTGTCCTCATCTTCGCCAGACATGATAAAACCAGAAGTCATAGTTAAAGTGCTGGTTTTGGCATCATCAGTTCCCATCAGATATACGGCGACACCTTGGTCATTATTGGATTGTACAGTTCCTCCTTCGATTGTGATATTGCCGCCACCGTCCGCTGCCACGACACCGTAAATCGGGGCGGAATCATCGCTAACGAAACCGTTTCCTCCAACAGTGATATGATCACCAATAGTCAATGTATCGTCCGTATCGTCTAATTCCAGGCGATAACTTTTAGTATCGATCAGGATATCTTCGTCGGCGCTAAGCGTATATGTTCCCTCAATGTCAATATCGCCACCCAGCCGTATCATACCGCCAATGTTACCAAGCTCATTCATAGCGCTCGTTAATTCTGCCGAATCGCTAATCCCAAAGATGCAAAGGGGATAATCCCATCCAATAAAGCCTGTTTTATCCACACTGTAACAGACCATGAAATTGGCATCCACACCGCTAAAAACACCCTCGCCCAAGGTCGGTGCATTACCATAAAAGACAGCCGCCTGCAAATTGCTACAACCGGCAAACGCTGAATCATCGATACTTTCGATGGTATCCGCTATAAGGATACATCCCAGCTCAGTTGACCCTGCGAAGGCGCTAGCGCCGATCTCTGTCACATCGTAAGTAGTCGTCTCATCCGAAGCTGTGCCGGGAATTGTGATTGCATCTCCCGCATATGTACCAGAATCAGGCGCTATCACTTTAACGTTAGTGGTATCCGTAACCTCATAATTGATACCGTTATCAGTAAATTTGTCACCTGTCGCGGCCATCGCGGGAAGCGCCATAAAAATTACCATGGCAATAGTTATCATCCCGCATAAGAGACTCTTTGATCTTTTCTTCACTTTGTTTTCCCCCTTGGCTTATAAGTTTATATATAATCAATAATGCTTAAATCTAAATCATAAAAAAAGTTTAACACCCCCCTACCTGATAAAACATACGGCAAGGGGGTGAATTCCAATTTACTATTATCCCAGCTGTTCTGTTGTCACTATTACTTTAATAATGCTACTGTAAACCGCAGCCGTCTTTTGACCGGTCTTGGTATCATCGGTGTTGGTCACTATGCAGTAATAATAGGTTGTTCCCACTTTGGTAGTTGGTGCGCTATAGGTCGCGCTCGTCGCTCCTTTGATAGCTTTGCCTTTAGTGTTCTCCTTAGTATTGCTATACCACTGATATGATAGCTCGCCTGTTTCCAGAGGTGTAGCAGTAACAGAAAGTGTAGCAGTTCCGGCTACATTTACAGTCATATTCCCAGACTGTCCGCTGATGTTCGGCTTTTCGGCATTGGTCAAAGCATTGACCACAACAGTCGCCGCTTCACTGGTCGTTGTCGCCGTCTTATTACCCAGGACAGATTTATCGGTGTTGGTGATCACGCAGTAGTAATAGAACGTTCCCACCGTAGTGCTCTTGAAGGAGTAGCTGGCTTTGGTAGCTTTCTTGATAGGATCACCGCCGCTGTTGCTATCCGTAGTATTGCTGTACCACTGATAAGTGAGTTTTGTGCCTGTCGCTGTTACGGAAAGATTGACCATCTCGCCAACATTTACGGGGCTAACAGTAGGCTGGAGGGTGATGATCGGAGGATCGGCATCAGTCACCGGATTAACGGTCACGGAAACGATATTACTGGTCACGGAGGCTGTCGGAACTCCAGTGGCACTGCTATCAGTACTCGTCACTACGCAATAGTAATATATGATCCCTTCTACTGAAGTGGGAGCATTATAACTCGCGCTGGTCGCATCGGCTATCAAGGCAGCATCAGTCGTGCTATTTGTGGTATTGCTGTACCACTGATACGAAAGAGTTTTGCCGGTAGCCTTGATGCTCAACTTGGCGCTGTAGTTTAGGTAAGCAGTCACATTAGCGGGCTGCGTCTTGATTACCGGAGCTGTAGCATTGGTCAGGGCCTTGACCGTGACCTTAGCCGCTTTGCTGGTCGTAGTTGCTGTCTTAGTGCCCAAAACATTGTCGTCGGTATTGGTAACTACGCAATAATAGAAGAGCATAGAGGCTGCGTCCGTAGGCACATCATAAGTTGATTCGGTAGCTTCTTCTTCGATAGCAGTACCCTTCTTAGTGCTGCTGTCCGTAGCACTGTACCATTGATAAGTCAAAGTTCCCGTCCCTGTCGCCACAACGGATAGTATTACATCACCGCCCACATCGACTGTCGTATTAGCGGGCTGGGTAGTGATCTTGGGAGCTTCAGCATTGGTCACGGCATTAACGGTTACTAAAACTATATTGCTGGTTGCTATCGCCGTCTTTTGTCCGGTCATCGTATCATCAGTATTGGTAACTATACAATAATAATAGGTAGTGCCTGCTTTGGTAGTTGGCACGGTATAAGTTGTAGCGGTAGCGCCTTTGATAGCCTTGCCTTTGTCAGTGTTCTTAGTATTGCTGTACCACTGATAGGATAGCTCTCCGGTTACCAGATCGGATACCGCAATAGTCATGTTGTAGGTATTCCCAACATAAATAGCCGTAGTACCTAGAGGCTGGAGCGTGATGGTTGGTGCTTCAGCATTAGTCAGGGCTTTGACTACTACCTCCGCAAAATCACTGGTCGTGGTATAGGCTTCGCCACTTATAGTATCGGTAACGATACAATAATAATAGGCAGTTCCAGCAGTTGCAGATTTAAAGGAATAAGTTGCTTTGGTGGCCTTATTGATAAGCCCGCTGTTTTCATAACTATCTGTTGTATTATAGTACCACTGATAAGTAAGCTTGCCTTCACCTGTCGCCGCAACAGACAGGCTGACTGTCTCACCGACATTTACTGTCATATCAGCAGGCTGAGTAGTTATCTCCGGTCCCACATAAAACCCAATGAAATAATATACAAGATATGCAAATTGTGCCCGCGTTAAGGTTTCTTGCGGATAGAGATAGCTATCTCCGTCACCGTTTAGCAGACCTGCATTGACCAGATAAGCCATGACCGGTTTGCAAGTATCGGAAACATCCCCTCCATCAGCAAATTCATCTAATACCGATGTGTCTACATCCGATACATCCACACCAACCAGCAGAGTGAACAACGCATAGATACAATCTTCTTGGCTGTTAGAAAATTCATTGTCTGGATAATAAGTGAGGACATCTGGATCAGTGGTAGGATCATAACCCTCGGCATCTATGTCTTTATCCAAAGCCCATGCTATCCAATAGGCAACTTCTTTATCAACATCCTGGTAAGGTTGAAATGTCCCGTCCTCATAACCTGATATAAGGCCATTGTTATAAAGGAACATGACGGCATCATAATACCAATCCGTGGGCCAAACATCATCAAGAACAAAGATTATATCATAATAAGCATCATATAAATTTTTATTTACTTTCTGCAAGTCTTCCAGTGCCGGATTATCTTTTGCCAACACTTTCTTAGCGGCATTCAATGCTGTATTAAATGTTTTCCAATCGGACTTTGAGTAATCCGATGAATCAAGATATTGAGCATAATTTACATAAAATTCCGTATCGGCATAATAGTCGGCATAATAAAGAGCATCGTCTGCATTATAAACTTCATCCCAAGTTGCAGTCTCATAATATCCCAAGACTGCCGAAGCATCATCATAGGCACTATTTAACATTTCCCAGGTAGCATCTGAGAAGGAATCAGATCCAAAGTTAATCAACCATTCGGCCCAATTTATATCCCAGTCGACAAAAACCAAATATTCAGCACGCCACAGCTCATCTAATGCAGCACCAACCTCATCAAATTTCCAATAGGGATCATCCTGCAAAGTTTGAGCATTAGAAAGCGCCGTCTCAAAAGTTTCCCTTATGCCATCAGTGCAATTCTCCAGATTAAGTGTTCCTACCCCATCAATAAGCCAATCAAATTCCGGCAATATAAACACCGCAAAATACAATTTATCAGCAGCATCAGTTAGGTCATCATCAGATGCGGAACTATTGGCTAAAAGAATTTCCGAAGCATCTATCTGATCTTGAAGCACATCCCAACGATCGGTCGTATAATTTTCTGAATCCTCTTCATTGGCTATCTCGACCATAGCTTCCAGATATTCACGGGGTGAAAGATCTGCCATAGTGTTTACCTTATTGGTATCATCATAGAAAATACGTTCCGCAGATATCGCTATATCCTTAGCTTCCATTAAACCAATGAGATTGTTTTCTGCATCCTCATCTGTCATAGCATAAGCAGGCAAGCCGCTCACAAAAAAAAGTGAGAAAACTATCGTCAGCACCGCCAGCGCTGAGAATATCCCTCTCTTTTTTTTCTTCCCTTGGGGGTTATCAATTTTTTGTGCCTTACAAGAAGCGTCAAAACTAGTGTTTTTTAAAGCATACATTTACTCGGCCTCCTTATCTATTTTAAACAATAATATACAAAGTCCTTATTATATTTCGGCGGAAATAATATTTTATTAATTATTTGATCTATAAATATTATCATTTTAATTATATAGGAAATATTTGCCAATAACAACATTTTAACAAATTTATGAATATTTCTTTTATTAATCATTAATAAATACCACAAATTTTAGGTAAATTTCTCCAATAAAAATGCCAAAAAAATTGACCATGTTTTATACATGGTCAATAAATTACCCGTTAAGTTGTGATAACTACTTTTTCATCACCGGCACCTGCAGCTCTGTCAGCCAATCTTCCTCGTTTTCCTTATTCCAGATGCCGTCGATATAGCTTTCCCGCGGATTTTCCAAAACAGTGTAACCATTATCCTCTACCCATTTATAGATATAGGCATAGGCTTTGCCTAAATCGCGGTACGGGCCTTTATGCATCACCGAAACGGCAGTTATACTTGGCATCTTCTTGAATTTGATATCTCCGGTTTCAATTCCGAATTCAGTCACCGCTTCGCAAAGCTCGATATCGATGTCCTTTTCTTTATACTCTCCGTCATGATAAATAATGAAGCAGTATTCAGGAACAGCACATTTGAGGTTGGGATTAGCTTTCTTGACTTCCTCGCCAATAGCTGGTATGACCTGGAAATAAGCATCATAATTGGGTACGATCAACCTTTTGGAATAGACGATACATTCGGGTAGCTCTTTAATGACAGCTTGGTAATTCACGTAAAAACCCTCCTTTTTTTCGGTAATGTAGTGATTTAACCGGGAGAGTTGATCCTGCACTTCACCAAGCTGCGCGTTGATCTCGGCTTTTCTTTGTTCCAAGATTCCATCCACATTGTGTCCATCAATGATAGCTAAGATCTCATTGATGGAAAAACCCATTTGCCGCAAGCTGACGATCTGGTGAAGTTGGACAAGCTGCTCTGATGTATAGTAACGATAACCGTTTTCTTCATCGATATAAGCGGGCGCGAGCAATCCTACCTCGTCATAATAACGTAAGGTCTTGATAGTAGTCTTGCAGATTTGGGAAAACAAGCCGATACGATACATCAGTTTCGCCTCTCTTTCTCTCTCGGTATCCTTAGCCTACATCCTACCCCAAGAGGAGAGTCAAGTGCTTTTTTTTATTTTATTGCTTTTTGAAAAAAGCAGTTAAGTCTTTTTTGGTCTCCGCTGACAGCTGACTGTCTTTTATACCCTCTACCGCCCCTTCCAAACCATAGAGCAAGTGCAGACAAACGGTAGGATCATTCTCCCTGATGCGTAAAAAAGCCACCTTACTGCCAACCTTGAATAACTCTTCGGGAGTTTCGATGCCAGCCTCGATTAATTTTTCTTCCGCATATTTTCCTATATTAGGCAGCTTTAACAATTCACCCATCTATGCACATCCTTTTCTAAAGGAAGAAGAAAGATACAGCTATTATCAAATAGACAGCCAGTAATTGCACGCCTTCCATCCAATTGGACTCGCCGTCACTAGCCACCCTGTTGGCAATCAGTACTGTCGCGACCAAAGCAATCAATTCAAAAGTATTGAAAACAATGCTCATCGGAGTAAATGCCAAACTAAGGAAGATCAGAATCGGCGTGACAAAAAGAATGATCTGCAAACTGGAACCAATAGCTATCTCTATAGCTATATCCATCTTATTTTTAGAGGCCATAATTATTGCCGTCATATGCTCAGCCGCATTACCAATGATCGGAACGAGAATGATACCCACAAATAATTGGGAAAGTCCGATAGCCTCGGTCATTGGCTCAACGGCACTGACGAAAAACTCACTCAAAAAAGCGATGAGGACGGTTGCTAGTGTCAAAACTAGAACTGATTTCCTTTTTGACCATTTGGGTTTAATTTCATCTTCATGTTCCACAGCATAAATATCTTTGTGTGTAAAAAAGGAAAAGTATAAACTCAAAAGATAGATGACGAACATGATGATAGCAACTATGATGCTTAATCCCTCATAGCGGGTATTAAGCAGGTTAGGAGCAACGGTATTGGTAAAGATAGCTGGAATAGCCAGTCCAATCACAGCAAATAAGAGCATACTGGCAGTTAGTTCGATAGCTTTTTTATTGAAGCACTGAGATTTATATTTCATCCCGCCAACAAGCATACTGGCACCTAGAACAAGCAAGACGTTGCCGATCACCGCACCGGCGATGGAGGCTTTGACCACATCAAAAAGTCCCGCTTGGATAGCAAAAATACAGATGATAAGCTCCGTAGCATTGCCAAAAGTAGCGTTGAGGAATCCGCCGATCCTCGGTCCGGTATATAAGGATATTTCCTCGGTCGCTTCCCCCATCAGCCCTGCTAAGGGAACAATGGCTAAAGCCGCAAGAAAAAACATCCAAGTCGGGGAAAAGTGCATAAACTCGCCGATAAAAGCTATTGGCACAAAAATTAGTAAAGCCCGCATTATTTTCATTCTCTTACTCCCGTTATCATAATATTAATGCATTTTATATATTAACACGACAAGCCCCAAAAGCAAAGCAAGTATATTATATAATTAATTATTATAGCAATATAGGATAGATTTCTCAATGCATTGTCATAAAACTCTTGAGAATGCTATAGATAATTCCCCAAAATCGGGAGAAGTCTAATGTCCACGGGCCTCGGCCTAGTGGTCTTATCTTTTTAGATTATTTTCTATCTTTCCTCTATCCCTCTGCCGATTCCTTATCGTAGTACAAAAAAGAGGCTTTGCTATAAGCAAAGCCTCTCGCAGTACATTAGAAAAAAGTTCCTTAAGTCTTACTCATTTACCCCGCATTCACAACAGTTACCGAAACTATACTACTAGTCGTGGTAGCGGTCTTTTTGCCTGTCATCGTATCATCTGTATTGGTAACGATGCAAAAATAATATTTCTTTCCGGTTTTGGTGCCAGACACGTCATAGGTTGCAGAAGTCGCGCCACTGATCTTAGAAGCGCCGCTGACGCTGTTTTTAGAATTGCTGTACCACTGATAAGTAAGCGTTCCCGTTCCTGTCGCTTCAATAGATAAGCTGTCGCTTTCACCGACACCGATTGTCAAGGCATCAGGTTGATCGGTAATACTCGGAGCTACGGCATTGGTCAAAGCCCGGACTTCGACTGCAGCCGTTTCAGTAGTAGTAGTCGCAGTCTTTTTGCCGTTGACGGATTTATCTGTGTTGGTCACTACGCAGTAATAGTAAATAGTGCCGACCGATTTCGTCCTAAAAGAATAGCTAGCTTTATTCGAATTTCCAACTGTCTTGCCGCCGGTGTTAGAATCATTAGTATTGCTATACCACTTATAGGTGAGTTTGCCGTTTTCGCTACCGGTTGCAGTTACAGAGATAGTTGCTGTTTTGCCAAGGTCAACGCTGCTATCAGCAGGCTGGCCGGTGATGGTCGGAGCTGCGGCATTGACAAGAGGTTTTACTTCAACTTCAACTGCATCACTGGTCACTGTATAGGCTACACCATCTACGGTATCGGTAACGATACAGTAATAATAAGTGGTACCTACCACGGATGTCTTAAACGAGTAATTAGCTTTGGTAGCCTTGCTGATGGCATCACCATCTTCATTGCTGTCCTCCGTATTGCTGTACCATTGGTAGGTAAGTTGGCCTGCACCTGTCGCGACTAAAGATAAGCTTGCTCTCTCACCAATATAAACAGAGGTGTCAGCAGGATCAGTAGTAATCTTCGGCCCAGTATAATAGTTAAGGAGATTATATAATAGTATGGTATATTCGCCCCTTGTCATAGGATCATCTGGTCTAAAATTATCCTCTTCATCGCTGATCAGCCCTTCATCAAGCAGATAAGCCAGGGCAGGAGCACAAGTAGCGGAAATATCAGCCGCATCATCAAATGTAGCATTCAAGACATCGGTATCTGTAGTAATAAAATCTTCATCGATAAACAAATCGCAGAGTGCGTATGCACAAGCCTCCCTGCTAGCGGAATAAGCATTTCCGGGGTAATAGGCCAGGACCTTTGCGTCTTTAGTTGGTTTATAATTCATACTGATTCTTGCCTTAATATCCTCCGCTATATAATAAGCAACTTCTGTAGTAACATCATCCTCAGGATAGTAGCAAGAATCATAATATGCCGCGTCATAATGAGGAATGAGGTCTTGGTTATATAGGTACATTACCGCATCATAATAATCATCGGTGGGCCAGACATCCTCAAAGACAAAGATATAATAAAGATAAGCATCATATAAATCCCAATTCGCATAATACAGTTCATAATAAGAAGGATCCTCTGTAGCTAAAACTGCATCAGCAGTTTCCCACTCACTATAAAAGTATTCCCAGACATCCTCATCATAGTTTGCAGGATCGATGTATTGGATATATTTCACCCAAAATTCTGTATCTGCATAATAACAAGCATAATCTAAATCATCATAAATACTGTTTATATCTTCGATATCCGCATCAGCACAATCTACCTGTAATGCTAATGACGCAGATAAGGCATTATCCAGCAAAGTCCAGGTGTCAGCTTCATAATAATCTTCGCCCCACTCCTCAAGCGACTGTGCCCATTCGATGTCCCAATCATTATAAGCTAATATAATACCACGATCGAGCTCATCTATGGCAGCTTCAGCTTCCTCTGTGTACCAAGTATCTGTATCTTCATTTATGGGGTCAGCTATAATAGCTTCTGCAGCTGTTATCGCGTCATCTAAAACTGCTCCCACATTCGCGGAACAATCTTCCACACAATAGTTTGCTTCCTCTAATTCATAACATAATTCGTATAAAGTACTCAGGATATAGAACAAGTGATCAACATTATCGTTTATATCCTGATTTATCTCATCATTTAACACCGAGTCCGTCGTGTTGACTGGAGTCTCTATCAGTATTTCCGCTATATCTATTTCGTCATTAAGAACATCTAATAATTCCTCGGCTACATCTTCTGAATAATATTCTTCTAGATATTCTAAAATATACTCCTCAAAAAATTCTTCATTATTAGCTAGATAAACTATTTGCTCCAACAGAGTACGGTTGAGAGTAGTCTCAGCTAGCACTCCCGCGGCATTGATCTCATCTTGTGTGGCATCGGTATCAGCTAAGACAGCTTCTAGCACTGTTTTAGCATATTGACAGGCATCAATCGTAACTTGAAGATAATTATCCCCGTATGTTATAAACTCATCTAAATATTCAACTAGATCTTGTAATTCTTCTGGAGAGTAATCACCATCTTCCTCATAAAAACCGGCAAAAGCACTAACCTGGTTTTGGAGGTCTTCAACATTTTTGAGGTCTTTGAGATCTTTAAATTCTTTGTCAGCTATGGGATCGTCTAAATCTTTCGCGTTAATTACTACATTCTTGGCATTGATTAAAGCGCTAAGATTAGCCTTTTCCTGTGCATCTGTCAGAGCATAAGCAGGCTGACCGCTCACCAGAAATAGTGAAAAAACAATCACCAGTGCAGCCAAGGTAGAGAACATCCATCCTCTAGATTTCTTTAAATAATCATACATTTAATCAACCCCCTATTTTTTTATAATGCATAGAACTAAATATCTTACTTTTCATTATACGGGAAATATTTCCCAATAACAATATTCTAACACATTATTAATTATGCAAGATTATTATTCATAGCTAAATTCTACAAATTTCGGTCAAATTTCAACATTATTAAACTTCCTGTTTACTTATTCCTTATCCTATGCAAAGACTACTATACCCATCCTGCTAAATCCACTCCTCCAACAGTTTTACCGATTCCCTTTATTACTATAAATAATTACAGGTTATTGCCATAATGATCATAGAATTATGTTATTAATATGGTGCTTTACACCTATCATAAATAAAAAAGGATGGGGTGGATAATAATGACCATGGCAGATACTGTATTTGTAAATGGACAAGTCGTTACCGTCGATAAGAGCTTCCGTATGCAAAAAGCTATTGCAATCAAAGATGGCTGGATCATCGCTGTCGGTGAAAATGCCGATATTAAGCCATATATCGGATACAAAACGCAAGTTATTGACCTAGCGGGCAAAGTCATCTTGCCTGCTGCCCATGATGCCCATATGCATGGCATTTGGTATGGCGTTTCTAAACCACCGGTATCGATGGATTTCAGTTATCCCCATATCAAATCCATTGCCGATATGCGCGAACAGATAGCCCAAAAAGTTAAATCAACTCCCAAAGGCCAATGGATTAAGGCCGTGGGATGGCAAACTGGCTACCTTGAAGAATGCAAAATAGACCCTTACCGTCTGCCGCGCAAGGGCGATTTTGACGCAGTCACTCCCGACCATCCTATAGCCGTCTATGACTTCGCATTGCATACCTTGGTAGTCAATAGCAAAGCTCTGGAGATATGCGGAGTCACCAGAGCCACGGCTAATCCCACCGGCGGAGAAATGGAACGTGACACATGCGGAGAGCCTACCGGTGTTTTCAAAGAATTTGAAGCTCAGGGCATCATCATGAAGCACTTCCCTCGCCTAACAGATGAAGAGTTGAAGACCGCTATCCGCTATACCCAGCATGAATTAAATAAAAACGGTACCACCAGTTATAATGAATCATCCCTCGGCCCTGGCGGCAATCTGACTTATGGTGGAGCGCTTGGCGAGCGCGCTATCCATGTCTACAAGCAGATGCAGGAAAATGGAGAGCTCAGTGCCCGCGTTTCTGTCGGTCTCTTGATGGGTTCTTATGGAGCTCTATCCTATGATGACGTGGTCAGCGGCTTTGAAGTTATTGATCTGCCGCAGATAACTGATGAGAATTGGTTTAATATCCCCATGCTGAAGATATTTGCCGACGGCATTCCAGCCAACTATACTGCCTGGACCATAGATGATTATCTCGGCAAGCCAGGCAATCATGGCCGCGCCTGCCTACCGGGTAATAGCGATGAAGAGCAAAAAGAAGAATTGCATAAGATCATCATGCTGGCCCATAAAAAGGGCTATCAGGTGGGCATCCATACCGTGGGCGACCGCGCTTTAGAATATTCTTTGGAGGGCTTCATCAAAGCCATGGATGCCTTCCCCGGTAAAACCCCGCGCCATTATGTGATACACGCCGACATGGCCACCAATTCCTGGGCACGTCGCGCCGCCAAATATGATATCTGCCTCTCCCTACAACCAGCTATCGGCGCCTTCATTTATGAAGCCAATAGCATGGCTATCGGCAAAAAAGCCAGCCGCATCTATGGCCTACGCGAGCTTTGGGATGCGGGCCTGAGCATCGCCGGCGGCTCTGATTGCCCCTGCTCCTATCCTAACTGGCGGCAAGGCGTGCAAGCCGCCGTTACCCGCCGTTCCGATGTGACGGGAGAGTTACATTGCCCGGAACTGGCGATCACCGTCGCCGAAGGTATCAAGCTCTTTACCTATAACGGCGCATACCAAGAACATTTTGAGCGGGTACGCGGTTCCATCGAGATTGGCAAAGTCGCCGACCTGCAAGTTTTAGAAGAAAATATCTTCCAGGTCGCCCCTGATGATATCGGTAAAATAAATGTCGATTTTACTATGGTTGGCGGCAAAATTGTATATACTAAGGAGTAATATAGTTATATAATTGATGTAATAGTTAGTAAATTAAGTAACAAGGAGGTCTCATTATGGAAAAATCGGATTTGGAACAAGTCAGTGCCGTCATCCAGCGCTATGTCGATGGCACATACAATGCGGATATAGCTTTGCTCAAAAGCGTATTTCATAAGGATGCGTGCATGAATGGCTATCTTGGTGACCAACTAATTACCGGTACTCCGGAGCCCTTTTTCGAGGATTTAGCTTCTGGGCCATCTATGAAAGAAAAAGGAGACCCCTACGATGCCAGGATAACTTCCCTTTCGGTCACTGATCGTATTGCATCCGCCGTGCTCTATGAAAGCGGCTTTCGGGGCAGCTTCACTTTTGAGGATCACTTCCAATTGATTTTTGATGAAGAAAAGTGGCAGATTATCTCCAAAACCTTTACCACTATTGCTTAGGTGGCAACTATAGATAGTTTAACTCATTCTTAATATGATAAAAAAAGGAGCCCATCGCTATAAGCGATAAGCTCCTTTTGCTTAATTATATAACACTTATAATAGCAGGCAAAAGGCATTAATTGTCCAGACAAGTATTATTCTTTTACAATTCACCAGCCTTCTATCTCAGAGATATAAACAAAACCCACCAGATGGTGGGTTTTGTTTATTTTCTTAATGTTTGCTTTGATTTTCTCTTCTTTATAGTCTTATGTTGGTATTGATCGGAAAGGACGCTGATATTGCCGTCTACTTCCAAAACAGCCAGATCAACGTCTTCTATTTCAGATATCCCATGCTCCCTTACCGCTTCCATTAACTCATCCATCGATATTTTATTCCTAGCCATATTATCTTTATTGATCCTGCCCTCATAGACAAGCATGGCCGCTTCACCTTGGATGATTTTTCCAAATTTTGGGAAGCGATATAATATATTTTTAAATATGAAATTGGTCAAAAACAAGGCTGTAGCTGCAATTAATCCTCCCGATAGCGATGTATTTGAACCAACCATGGCATTTTGCACAGCATTACTGATCAGTAAAATAAAGACCAGGTCAACTACCGAGAGCTGCGACAGCTCTTTTTTGCCGAATAAGCGAATGGCAATAATTATAAAGAAGTAAACCGCAACTGAACTTAAAATAATCCTGACATATCCCATTAATATATCCATAACCGTCTCCTCTTCAAACACCTGCATCCAAGATATTCAGTAACTATTTATCATTTGTGATCCTGCCATCTCCTGAAACAGGTATAACCTCTCCTAAATATGTAGGTTCTGGTTTAAATACCTTGGCTTTAAAAAAGTCCTTTTCTCTGGCAGCAATTTCCCTCAGCCCATATACTCCCATGACTTTTCCATAATCATGCCTATCGGAGGCAACACCGTAAGCCTCCATCCCCAGCTCATGAGCGATAAAAACTGCCCGCATCAAATGGTATTCTTGAGTTACGATAAGCAATTTTTTTACTTGGAAGATGTCTCTTGCCCTGTACATGCTCTCATAAGTACTAAAGCCAGCATGATCCATGAATATATCTTCGTCTTTTACTCCCCTATCCATAAGATACTGCTTCATAGCGTTAACTTCATCATAGCTTACCGTACCATGGTCACCACTAACAATTATCTTGGAGGCCTTACCTTGTTGATAAAGTTCCAGGCCAACGGTTAGCCTATCATTTAACATACTGGATACATCACCATTTGGCCTTACGTAGGCGCCTAATATCAGAACCACGTCTGATATTGGAGCATCACTTTCTCCTACTATATATTTCGAACCAGTATTTTTAACATAACTATTGATGATCAGGGTAACTACCACTGCTGCAACAATTAAAATTATGATTATTTTAATTATTCTTTTAAGCAGTCTCTTTAGCCGAGATGAATCCATGGCATAACCTTGCTTCCTTATTTTTAAATATATAATCCCTGTAAAAATCTGGTCATATAAATAATTTGCTTTCATTATAACAATATGCCCCAGAGAAAACAAGCCATAGTCAAATAGCTATTTAAATGGGATTTTTTTAAACCTAACAAAAAAACGCCCTGCTCGCACAAAGCGCTTTGCCTACTCTCTTTCTAATCTAACAAAACTATATCCGGCAGCCTTTAGCTTCGGGATGGCTGCATCTAGGGCTTGCAGCAACTTTGCGGGCGCCCCCTCTACCCTGCCGTTATCATGCAGGCAAATTATAGCTCCATCGCTTGCCCGCTGCAAAAGCTTCTTTTCGATAGAGGCGGCAGTGGCAGAACTGCTCCAGTCTTCCGTCATCACGCTCCAGCATACAGGACGCAGATCATATTTTCTAACAAAACGCATAGTCAGGATATTCATTATCCCCCAGGGCGCACGGTAAAAACGTACCGGCCAATTATGTATAGCCATTATTTCCATGCTTTGGCGGAAGTCTTCTTTTGTGTAACTATATCCTTTTAGAAGCGCGTTTTTATGTTCCAGCGAATGCAGGCCCAAGCTATGCCCCTCCGCCAGTATCCGGTCAACGAGCTGCGAATACTTCTCAGCCTGTTTGGCGACCAGGAAAAAGGTGGCCTTTATCTGATGCTTAGCCAGAACATCCATTAATTCCCCTGTATATGTAGCATGGGGCCCATCGTCGAAGGTCAACACCAACTGCTTTGGCACACCTGTATTACGAAGTATTTGCGAATTGAGATACCGGTTATATAAGGCCGGAATGAGTGCATAAACAAAATAGGCGGCGACTACAGAAATAATAAAATATTTCATGCTGACGCCCCCTTGATGTTTAGCTTGTCCATAATTAAATAAAAAACGTCTTTTCGCAGGGAGTCCTTCAATTGCTGCATATTGCTGCGTATCTCATAGAGTGCCGCCTCATCATTGAGCAAAGCAGATATCTGCTGGACCGAATCTGAAGGCTTATCCCAGATGATCCTGCCGATCTTTAGGCTTTCGATGATACGGGCATTCTTAGTCTCTTGCTGGAGAGTCGGTTTGAAAACTACAATTGGCAAATTGGCATAAATCGTTTCAAAGAGGGTAATACCACCGGGCTTGGAGATGACCAGGTCGGCACTCTGCATATATTGGTGAACTTTATCGGTAAAACCTATTACTTCTATATTAGGATATTTACCATGCAGCTTTCTGTACATCCTCCGATTATTACCAGTAATCACCGTCGTTTTTACACCAGACAAAGCGTTTATTTGTGCGTAAAAAGACCTGCCCTTGGGCAAAATTCCCATGCCCCCGCCCATGATCAAAAGTTGCTTCTCTAAAATTTCTTTTTTATGGCTTAAGTTCCGAAACTGCTCCCGGACCGGTATGCCGGTAATAAAAATACTTTGAGGCTCGACTCCCCTGGCAACTAATTCCTGCTTACTGGCGGAAGTAGCTACCATATAGATATCGGTATGGGGATTTATCCAGTCATTATGCATGCCGATATCGGTGATGCAGGTAAGCAACGGGATAGAGCAGTTATAGCGTCCCTTATAAGCGGAAAAAATTTGCGCGCCATAAGGCAGGGTACAGATAATGATATCAGGACGGGTCTTCTTCACCAAGTGATGAATGGCAGGTAAAAAAAGACCGTCAAAAATCATAGGGATAGATTTATTCTTAAATTCAGTTTTTTTATAAAAGAAATTATAATATCTGCTGCCTAAGGGATTATTCACAAAGCCACCATAACCATTATAAAGTATCTCATGGAAACCAGGCGTCAGATATTCAAAAAGATCCTTCTTGACAATAGAAGAACCAGGGAAAACCTTATTTATCTCATTCGCCAGAGTATTGGCAACGGAAGTGTGTCCCAAGCCAAAACGTCCGGTTATAATCAAAACTTTCATCAAATACCCCTCAAATATTTAATGGGACCAATTTGTTTAAAAAACATTCTAATAATAACATTTTTATCTATTTTGTCCAGTTTTTCCAATAAAAAATCACTATTCAAAAACTTCCACAATAAATCAAAAATCCCTTTGAGATTTCAGGGGTTAGCATATTTTAACAGTAAAAATGCGAATCATGTTGGAAATAAAAGAGCCTTGTCAAGGACTTATGTTATTTGCGGGGAAAGTTCCTATCGGATCGTATAATTGCTCCTTGAGCCCATGATTATTCTACCTTCCCGCCTTTTTTTCTGGATCTGCAAAACTTTAATAGCGATTATCCCGATCACGACTCCAAAAATCATCCCCACCAATACGTCGGATGGATAATGCACATAGAGATACAGCCTGGAAAAAGCTATCAATAAAGCTACGATAAAAGCGATGATACCAAGCTTCTTATGGGCTTTTAGAATGACCGTTGCCGCCGTAAAAGAAGACATGGCATGGCCGGAGGGAAAAGAAAAGTCAGTAGGACGCGCTATCAGCAAGGTTATCGCCGTATTGACCTCAAAAGGCCGGACCCTGGCCACAAGAGGCTTCAAAACAACACTACCAACTAGCGTGCCTACGAGCAAAGCCAAAAGTAGCGCAAAACCATAACGCCGGTAACCACGCGTCAAGAGAAAAATTATCCCGACAGCGATCCAGATAGCACCGCCATTATCCAGCGCAGTGATTACTGGCATAACTTGATCTAAAAAGCCTGAGTGCATGCTTTTTTGAATGAAGTCTAATATCATATTGTCCATTATGAGTATTTGCCCCATCTATTTCTCTTTTCTAGTCCTGCTTTTCGTTTTCATGTCCACACTTTCCGCAGCAACTATCATTTTTACTGATTATTGCATGAGCGCCTTCACAGGTATCGCTGATTTATGAGCGCTGCCTTCTACATATTGTTCACCATTTGCAATGGGTTTTATGTCAAAAAAAGTTTAATTAGCGGGCAATAGAATTCCATGCCCATAAAAAATTTTCTATATTTTTAAATAAGTTCTTAGTGTATGCTTATTATTCCATTTTATATTAGTTATCTGTATCTTTAATAACGCTGTTCTGCTTTTTTAAAGAATTGGATCCTATTAAATAAGTAACAATAAGCTTGAGACTGGAAGAAATCAAAGCCGCATAGCAAAAACCCATTAAGCCATATTGTTTAAGTAATATATATCCCCCTAAAAAATAGGATACCATATAAACGCCTTGAATAAATAATTGCCAGCCGGTATTGCAAAAACGCAACAATGCCTGCTGCGCCAGAAGACCTGCCACACCGACAATTGTCGCAAGGTTGGCGATGTGAATATAGGGAATAGCCTGTTCAATAAAAGAAGGATAAAGTATTCTGGTTATGGGAATTGCCGCAAAAATACTGAATATGAAAAACAAAACACACATAGCTAAGGAAGCAAAATTGATCTTCCAAAAAGTAGCAACTCTCATTTGAGACTTCTTGGCATAGTAACTTAATAAGACCACAGCCACCGGGGCAATTACCATTCCCAATAACTTCCCGAAAAGGGATGCCGTATAATATATCGAAACAGCCGTTCCGCCTAGCAGCGGATAAAGCAGCAAACGATCTAAATAAAGCAAAATGTTTGCCATGAGCGTAGTAAAAACAAGCAGCAGCGTCTTATTGAAAGCAGTCTTAAATAACGGCGTAATTTTTCGGGGCTCTAGAAGCAGTTTTGTGGTAAATATCTCATATGCCAAAGACGCTACCATACCCACGATAAAAATAATTTGCCAAGCATCTATCATACGGAAGAAGATAAAACCGATAAAATAGCCTGCCGTCAGGCAAATATTATTCAGTAAAATGTGCTTGAAGTTAAGCTTTAACCTGTAAGCCACCGTAATATAAAGTTGCACCATTTGCAACAGAGAATATATTACAACCAGGGTAATGGTAATAAAGGAAAAACCTTCTTTAAAAAAGGCAGTCGAGACGACCATAGCAACAATATTAATTAAAGCCATAGCAATGAGAATGACATTAAAATCACCCTCTAGCTGACGTTCATCATATTGCTTGTTGAGGATGATCCGCACATTATTGAGCGAATTCCCCAGAACTATGGATACGATATTGACAATACCTAGCAAAGTCAGCGCCAGCCCATAACCTTCGGAACCCATGACTATGGCCATTTTGGGATATATAATAAGCTGCAACAAAGCTATAGGTAGGGCAGTCGCAATTATATTTAAAATAAAATCAACAAATATTTTCTTTTTCAAATTATTCCCCTGTTTCGTTACTTTTTGCATTCTTATCAATCCAAAGTTAATTTTCTCTTTAAGTACTGGAAAGCTTCGCCATATCTATGAATGCTTTTTTGTAAGTTTTGACTTTAAATAAATAATAAAAGCCGGTGAAAGCGATACGAGGACGATTATGATGATAGCGCTAGAAAAATTATCCCGCACTACGGGAATATTACCAAAGAAATACCCTGCTACGGAGGCAATACCGACCCAAGAAACTACTCCCCAAAAATCAAAAAAGATAAATCTCCTATATGGCATTCTTCCTATTCCAGCCACAAATGGAGTAAATTGCCGGATAATAGGGATAAATCTCGAGAGGATAATCGCCTTACCACCATGCCGGTCATAAAAACTCTTTGCTTTTTCTACGTTTTCTTTCTTGATAAAACGTCCTCCGCACGCATATATCCTTTCGCTAAGCGAATGGCCAAAAAAATAATTCAAATTATCTCCCGCAAATCCGGCCAAAAAGCAAAGAGGAATCAGTATCCAGATGTTCAAAAGACCTGCCCCGGCAAAAGCTCCGCTGGCAAAGATCAGAGAATCTCCAGGAAAACAGACCACAAATAGTCCCGTCTCACAAAAAATGATGACGAAAAGCAAAAGATAGACCAAAGTCCCATATTGGCCGATAAATGCAGCAAGAAAATCATTAAAATGAAAAAGCAAAGAAGAAATAATACTTAAAATATCCAATATCTACACCTCAAGTTAAAATAACTTTTTTTATTACACGTGTATTTCTCTCATTGGTTACAAATTAACGCTAAAAACTATGTAAATGGAAATTACAACTTTCAGGGCAAGTATTATCTTATAATAATATATTTTTTTAATGATTATATTAACATGATTATATTAATCGACACAAACAATCGTTTACAAATACCGATTAAAATAGATAATATTAAATCCATAATATATTAAATTAATAAATAAATCCAGCCCGAAAGCTGGATTTATTTTAATATTAACTATATGATTTTTTTTCTTTATTTGTCGTCTCTATAACAGAAGGCACTGTTGTAACTTTTTTATCGGCTTTCTTTTTCTTCTTCTCTTTGTTCCGGGGACTTTTATCGCCCATATGATTACCTCCAAACTTATTACCTAATTAGGTAAAACGCTTATCCTTTTCGCTTATTCCCGCTACTGCCTTGCGGAGCTGAACCGCTTCCCCGGTAAGTTTCCTTGCCTCTGGTCGCAGTATGACTACTCTTGGGAACAAAACCATCTTTCCTTTGCCTGGGTTTCTCAGGGAAAAAGCTTTTGGTCTTGCTTTGCATTGGTTCGGTCAATTGCACATGGCTTACTGTGCTTTCTTTGGTGAGCATTTTCAAGGCCGCCGCTAAAAGGATAATAGAATCGTTTTCCTCTAGTAGCTCCTCTGCCAGCTTTATATATTTGCGGACATCTTTTTCCGTCGCTACCCGCAGCAGTTTTTCCATAGCTAAACGTTGTTGTCCTTCGACAGCTTCGATAACCGTCGGCATAGGTTTTTGGATCATCTTGCGCCTGATGACCCGCTCAATGGTAAACAACTGGTTCTTCTCGCGCGGTGTCACCAGGGTAACAGCCAATCCCGTCTTTCCAGCGCGCGCAGTCCGCCCGACACGGTGAACATAGCCTTCCGGGTCTTGAGGGATGTCTATATTATAAACATGGGTCACGCCGCTGATATCCAGTCCTCTGGCCGCCACGTCTGTCGCCACCAGTATCTCAATGGTTCCTTCTTTGAATTGCCGCAATACAGTTTCCCGCTTGCTCTGATTCAAATCGCCGTGAATAGCTTCCGCCGCATAACCACGTTGACTCAAGGCTTCGGCGATCTCATCGACGCGCCGCTTGGTCCGGCAAAAAATGATTGCCAGCTCCGGCGATTGGATATCCAAAAGGCGCGAGATAACGTCAAATTTTTGACTTTCCGGCACTACTATATAGTGCTGCTCAATGGTGTCGACTGTCACTTCCTTGGCACGGATGCTGATCAGTTCCGGGGACTTCATGAACTTTTGAGCCAAGTCTTGTATCCGTTTGGGCATTGTGGCCGAGAAAAGCAATGTCTGACGCTCTTCGGGCATATCTTTAAGTATCGCTTCGATATCTTCGATAAAGCCCATATTGAGCATCTCGTCCGCTTCGTCCAAAACGACCATTTTGATATTATTTAGGCGGATGGTCTTCCTGCGCATATGATCCATCAAGCGACCGGGAGTAGCTACGATGATCGGCGGTCTTTTCTTAAGTGCTCTGATCTGGCGCTCCATATCCTGCCCGCCATAGATCGGCAAAGCATGGATGCCTTTGAATTCCCCGATTTTATTCAATTCTTCAGCGACCTGGACCGCTAATTCTCTGGTGGGAGAAAGTACTATCCCTTGTATCTGCTCTTGATCAGAATTGAGCATCTCCACTAAGGGGATACCGTAAGCGGCTGTTTTCCCTGTACCTGTCTGGGCCTGTCCGATCAGGTCTTTGCCCTCCATAGCCAGGGGGATGGTCCGCTCTTGAATAGCGGTAGTTTCTTCAAACCCCATTTTGCTGATGGATTGAATAACAGAGTCGCTCAAGTTTAATTCATTAAATGATTTCAATATTATTTATTCTCCTTTATTTCTTATATCTATTTGGTATTTACCAAATTTTTTTTTATTATTTCCATTTTGCTATTAACTATTAGTGTAACACTTTTTATCTAAAATGCAAAATGACCCACCTCAGGGCCATATAAGCTCTAATTATTTATATATCTATTCCCAAATTCTTTATTGTGTTGGCAAAAACACCTCTTGCTTAAACATTTCTTTCATTACTATTATAACATACCTGACCTTCTTTATCATACAGGTCACAACACAATAAGCTATTTTTCTATAGCCGAATTGGCCTTATAGTTACCTAAAATCCGGAAGCTGTTACTGGCGCCGATCAAATCGCCGATAATGCTCTCCATGCCCTGCTCTTCTATATTGCCCGAAAAATCGGCGAAAAACATATACTCCCAGCTTTTTTCTTTGATGGGCCGTGATTCGATTTTCAGCAGATTAAGTCCATTTAAGGCAAAAATGGAAAGCACCCGATAAAGGCTGCCGCTGCTATGAGCTAGTGTAAAAACGGCGCTGATCTTGTCGCTACCTTGCCTTATCTCCATCTGAGGCGAAACGATAGCAAAGCGGGTATGATTATGGGCATTGCTATTGATTTTTTTCGCTAGTATCTTGAGGCCGTAAAGCTCTGCTGCCCGACGGCTGGCAATAGCGGCCTTAGTTATATCACCGCTATCAGCCACAAATTTGGCAGCGACAGCAGTATTGAAAAAAGGCACATAATGCCAATTTTGATAATTTCCCAGGAAATTTACCGATTGAGAAAATCCCTGCTCATGAGAATAGACATGGGTTATACTCTCGATGGTCGCTCCCTGCGGCGCAAGCAGGCAATGCTCCACGGGAACCGGCTGCTCGCCAACTATATAGCAACCGTATTTGGCCAGCAGATCATATGTCTCAGCTATCGCTCCCGTAGAATTATTCTCGATAGGCACCACGCCGTAATCCTCTAAACCTGCGGCAAGTTTGGCAAAAACATCTTCAAAACTGTCGGCATTATTTTTCCTTACTGTCTTACCAAAAAAAAGTTCTGTAGCCTCTTCCCCGTATGCCCCCGGCCTACCCTGGTAGATGACCCTTGGCGTGGCAAGAGGTTGGCGGAGCGAGGCCAAAGCCTTCTGATATTCGGCAAGGCTATTATTACCAGGCTCTTTAGCTTCCGCGCCCAAAGCGTATTGCATATTCCGGCTCTGGCTCATCAAAAGTTCAAAAAGCCGTCTGGCCCCCGCCCGCAGCGACTGGTCCTTAAGCATAGCCATTTTCGCGGCGAGAAGTTCCTGCTCCCTTTTTTCATCGGCAACGCTAAGTCCCTTTTGGGCCTTGTAGCGGCCGATTTGGCGGGAAATATCTATCCTCTGCTCATAAAGGCGCAGCATTTCGGCGTCTATCTCATCTATTTGTTTTCTCAAATCTTCCATTTCGCTCATGATTACACCTTATACTTTCAGAATTTCGCAAATAGCTAGAGCCACCGCCGCTTCAATGACCGGCACTGCCCTTGGCACGATGCAGGGGTCATGCCTGCCGGTGGTCGCGACCTGGGCGTTTTCCATGGTCCGCAGATCGATAGTCTCCTGTACCAGCACAATCGAAGGTGTAGGCCTGATAACCACCGATAAGAACAGCGGCATGCCACTTGTTATACCGCCGTTGATGCCACCACTGTTATTGGTTCTAGTACGCACCAGCTCCCCATCCATATAAAGAGGGTCGTTAGCCTCACTGCCATACATAGACGCAAAGCCAAAACCGGCGCCAAATTCTATGCCCTTGACCGCAGGAACAGCAAAAAGATGGCGGGAAATGACGCTCTCAACACTATCAAGTCCCGGTTGCCCAACCCCTGCCGGCATGCCATAAGCAAAACATTCTATGATTCCTCCAACCGAGTCTCCCCTGTCTTTGGCTCTGATGATAGCATCAGACATCTCTTTCCCTTTTTCGTCAGACAGAACCGCAAAAGGCTTGGCAGTTATCTCCTTGATAAGCTCCGGAGTTACCACCGCTTTATCGATCTGGGCATCTCTTATCCCAGCTAACTCGCGGATATGTGAGCCTATGTTTATCCCCTGTCCAGCTAAGATATGTTTAGCCAACGCTCCCGCCAAAACCAGCGGTGCAGTCAGCCTGCCAGAAAAATGTCCGCCGCCGCGATAGTCATTATTCCACCCGTAGCGGACAAAGCCGGTATAGTCGGCATGTCCTGGACGGGGAAGATATCTCGTTTCTTGATAATCAGCGGAGCGGGTATCGGTATTTCTGATGATGGCGCAAAGGGGCGCACCTGTGGTCTTGCCCTCAAAGACCCCGCTCAAGATATCAGGTATATCGGCCTCACAGCGTGTAGTGGTCAAAGGACTTTGACCGGGCGCGCGGCGGGCCAATTCACTCCCTATATAATCCAGATCAAGCTCAATCCCCGCAGGCAGGCCTTCGATAAGCACGCCTATAGCCGGACCATGTGATTCGCCGAAGATGCTATATCTCATGCAAAACGCCCCCTAAGCTCTTGTAATGCTCCCAAAAATTGGGATAGGATTTCTTGACGCTTTCCGCTCCCTCGATGATCACTTCGCCTTTGGCGCGGGTGGCGGCAATGGCCAGGGCCATGGCTATCCGGTGGTCGTTATGGCTCTCTGTTACTCCGCCTCTAAAGCCTTTTACGCCGCGAATGATCAGCGCATCGGGCTCTTCTTTGATACTTGCTCCTAGTTTATTCAGCTCGGAAGCTACAGCAGTCAAGCGATCACTTTCTTTGAGACGCAGACGGGAAGCATTGGTCAATTTAGTGGTATAACCATTACGCAAAGCCGCGATCACAGCTATCGCCGGTAACAGATCCGGAATATGACAGACATCAATTTCCTTTTCTCCCTCTTCAGCAAGCTGACGGCAAACTAAAACCATATGGCGGTCTCCCTGGGATGATACAGGGGCCAGACCCCGAATGTCGACGTTATTGCCGATCGCATTGGCGGCAAAATAAAAGGCCGCTTGCGAATAGTCTGCTTCTATATCCAGGTTAAGCTTGCTATAGCTTTGTCCGCCTTTGATAGTAAAGTAGGCATAATAGCCATTACTTACTTCAATACCGGCCTTATTTAATATATCAAGGGTCATTTCTATATAGCCAATCCCCTCTAAAGGCGTGGTAAGGATTATTTTTGAGTCGCCTGCCAAAAGAGGCAAGGCAAAAAGAAGACCGCTGATAAATTGGCTACTGACATCGCCCCGCAAACGATATTCTCCAGCAGGTAGCTCTCCCTTTAAAGACATTTTCTCTTGTAAAAATGACCAGCTTATACCCTTTTCCGTAAATATGCGTAAATATTCATCAAGCGGACGCGAAAGTAATCTTCCCCTTCCGCAAAAATCACCTCTGCCGTATAAAGCCAAAACTATCGGTATCAGAAAGCGGATCGTCGAGCCGGACTCACCGCAGTTGATTTTCGGACTTTGGGCCTTGTTCCGTATCCCATAGATGCTTACACCTTTTGCTTCTTTATCATACATAATAGAAGCTCCCATGGCCCGCACACCGAGCAGCGTTGCTTTGATATCCTGAGAGAGAGCCAGATTATTGATCCTGCTTCTCCCCGGGCAAAGCGCCGCGGCGATGATCGCCCGATGAGAGATGCTTTTGGAAGGCGGCGGAGTAACCGCGCCTTCAAGCCGCCCCGGCATGATCGATATTTTCAACGCGCCACCTCTTCCAAGAGTTGCTCTTTGCTGATCGGATAAATGATAGCCTCACCTATCCTGGTCAGTAAGATCAACTTGATGATTTCTCCATCGCCTTTTTTATCGAGGCCCAAAGCCGAAGCAATATGCTCAGGCGCGGCCTGGATAGCCTCCGGTAATCCGTATCTATTAACAACATGGCGCAAGGATTCTAAAACTCCTGCCTGCGTCTTGCCCAAGCGTTCGCCGATCGCGGTGATCTTGCACATCCCGGCGGCTACCGCTTCGCCATGCGTATATTTTTCATAGTTATAGGCCTGCTCATAAGCGTGCCCGAGCGTATGCCCGAAATTTAGCAGCATCCGCCCACCCAGGTCCTTCTCATCCGCCTGGACTACTAGGCGCTTGATATCACAGCAACGATAAATGATTCTTTCGATATCTTTCATCAGCTCTGCCCGTCCCTCATAGGCCAACAATCTATCAAAAAGGGCCTCGTCATAAATGGCCCCGTATTTGATGACTTCGGCCATACCGTCGCTAAAGACTTTATCCGAGAGGGTCGCCAGCACATCCGGGTCGATGATCACTAATTTGGGTTGGTAAAAAGTACCGGCCAGATTCTTGCCCGCTTTAAGGTTGACCGCTACTTTGCCGCCTACCGAGCTATCCGTCTGGGCCAATAAAGTCGTAGGTATCTGAATAAAATCCACACCCCGCAGAATGGTCGCCGCGGCCATACCCGCTAGATCGCCGACCACACCGCCGCCCAAAGCCACAACGAAGTCTTGGCGGCTAAGGCCAAACTCCATAAACTCGTCATAAAGATATTCCAGATAAGCGATACTCTTGCTGCTCTCGCCCGCGGGCACAGTAATGACCTTTAGCTTTAAGCCTGCCGCGGTTAAGCTTGCCTTAAGAGCCTCGCCATAGAGCGGACCAACATTACTGTCGGTGACAACAGCTACCTTAGCACTGCTGCTAATACCGCTGATCATACTGCCAGCATCGTGCAATAATTGGCGCCCAATACATATATCATATTTTCTGCCCGGCAAATTTACAGTTAAAAATTTCACAAACACACCTCAAGAATATTTTTTAAATACATTTTACCACATAAAACCAGTTTGCCATATACCCACTTTACTATTCATCAGTATATAACTTTTTTTACAGGCACATTTTTTTCATGCTTTCTGAAGTCAGGGACAACATAGTATTGATCTTACCCATCAAATCTTTGAATTGTTCCGGCGTCAGCGATTGCTGCCCGTCGCAAAGAGCCTTTTTAGGATCATTATGCACCTCGATCAAAAGACCGTCCGCGCCCGCCGCCACCGCCGCCATGGCCAGTGGTTCCACCATCCAACTGGCGCCGCAAGCATGGGAAGGGTCAACGACTACCGGCAAATGGCTCATCCTCTTGATAGAAGGGATGGCTGAAATGTCCAGGGTATTTCTCGTATAAGTCTCGAAGGTGCGGATGCCACGCTCGCAAAGGATAACGTTTTCATTGCCCCCTGCAAGGATATATTCGGCAGACATCACTAATTCTTCATAACTGGCCGAGGGTCCGCGTTTGAGCAATACCGGTTTTGTCATCTTTCCTACTTCCTTGAGCAGATCGAAATTTTGCATATTGCGGGCGCCGATCTGTACCACATCTACCTTTTCCTCGAAAACATCGCACATTTTCGGGGACATGATCTCGCTGACGATAGGCAAGCCGGTTGCCGCCTTGGCCTTGAGCATCAGCTCTATCCCTTCCATTTCCAGCCCCTGGAAAGAGTAAGGAGAAGTGCGCGGTTTGAAGGCTCCACCGCGGAGCATGCCCGCTCCCGCTTCCGCCACTTTTTTGGCGATGTCCATGATCTGGCTTTTGCTTTCTACGGAGCAAGGACCGGCGATGACGCAGAAGTTTCCGCCACCGACGGCGGTTTTTCCTACCCGCACTACGGTAGGTTCGGGATGGAATTTGCGATTGGCTTTTTTGTATGGCTCTTGTACTCTCATAACTTTCTCCACATTCTCCTGACGTTCTATTTTACCGATATCCAGGGAACTGGTATCTCCTACCAGACCCAGGATAGTGCAATTAATGCCATTGGTAACGCCGACATTGAAACCCAGGTCATTGAAATATTTCACCATCTTCTTAATTTCTTTTTGCGTAGTACCCGGTTTTAAAACAACTATCATTTTTATCATCCTTTCTGCAAAAAAATAAGGGCCCATTGATTTTATCAATGAGCCCTTCAAAGCTACAAAATAATAAATACTATCAAGTCAAAATATACCCATTGATTCCATAATTCAATTTTGCGCAAGTAAACCAGCCAAAGCTAAAATAAAAGCTCTGGCTGAAGCTATATACGTAAGATTGAATTTTGGAACTGATAGATTTCATAGCAATACCTCATAAACAAGTTTGGAATTATTATACTCCTGGAAAATATCAAATGCAACCTTTTCTAAAAAAATATTTCTATATTAAAATAATGCCAGCTAAGGGCAAGGCATAGCCACATGCCATTATTCAGACTATTTAATTAAAAGGGTTTTTTTCATCTGACGCACATAATCGCTTACCGGCCCGAGGCAGTCTTCCCCATAGTCTTCGACGATTTTAACAATGGCGCTGCCGACGATGACTCCATCCGCAATTTTTGCTAGCGAAGCCGCCTGCTCGGGTGTAGAGATGCCAAATCCCACCGCACAGGGTATATCCTTTGCTTCTTTGACGAGGGAGATCATCTCTTCGATATCCGTGGTGATCTCGCCGCGCATGCCCGTAACCCCCAGGGAAGAAACGCAATAGACGAAGCCTTGCGCCTCGGAGGCGATCATGCTGATGCGTTCTTTTGAGGTAGGAGCAATCAGCGAGATCAAAGCCACGCCGTATCTCTGGCAATAGGGCAAAAGCTCATCCTTTTCCTCAAAAGGCAGATCAGGCACAATCAGCGCGTCGACGCCACAAACCGCACAGTTGGCGAGAAATTGCTCCGCGCCATAGACATAGATGGGATTAATATATGTCATAAAGGCCAAGGGTATTTGCGAGTTGATGCGGACGCGGCGCACCATATCGAAAATCTTGTCAAGAGTGGTCCCTGCCGCTAGAGCACGCTCATCCGCTTTTTGAATGACGATACCCTCGGCTACAGGATCGGAAAAGGGTATGCCCAGCTCGATCAGGTCCGCCCCCGCCTCAGCCATTGCCAGCACCAGCTTTTCTGTTGTTTCCAGGTTGGGATCGCCCGCCGTGATAAAAGGAATGAAGGCTTTTCCCTCGGTAAAAACTTGCTGTAATCTATTCATGTATATCCACCCCCCTGTATCTGGCGATAGCCGCCACATCTTTGTCGCCCCGCCCCGAGAGATTGATAACCATTATCTGCTCCCTGTCCATACTGGGAGCAAGTTTGCGGGCATAGGCCACAGCATGAGCGCTCTCAATGGCCGGTATGATGCCCTCGCTCCGCGAAAGATATTCAAAGGCTTCTACCGCCTCCATATCCGTTACCGCTACATACTCGGCGCGTCCCAGATCATGCAAATTAGCATGCTCCGGCCCGATACCGGGATAGTCAAGCCCCGCTGAGATGGAATAGACCGGAGCGATCTGCCCATCTTTATCCTGACAGAAGTAAGACTTCATGCCATGGAAGATACCCAACGAGCCATTGGCTATGGTCGCCGCATTTTGCGGTTTATCAACGCCCAGCCCACCAGCCTCGCAACCGATCAGCCGCACGGACTCATCGCCGATGAAATCATAGAAAAGGCCCATCGCATTACTGCCGCCGCCGATGCAAGCCAAAAGCACATCCGGCAGCCTGCCCTCGACTTCCAGCAACTGCTTGCGCACTTCCCTGCCGATGACACTTTGGAAGTCGCGCACGATAGTCGGGAAAGGATGCGGCCCCATCACCGAGCCGAGGACATAATGCGTGTCTTCTATCCTGGCCGTCCATTCGCGCATCGTCTCATTGACCGCGTCTTTGAGCGTTTTCGTACCGCTCTTTACTGCATGCACCTTGGCTCCCAGCAGCTCCATACGAAAGACGTTGAGCGATTGCCTTTTAGTATCTTCCTCGCCCATGAAGATCTCGCATTCCATACCCATCAAAGCGGCGGCTGTAGCAGTGGCCACGCCATGTTGCCCCGCGCCCGTCTCCGCGATTACCCGTTTCTTGCCCATCCTTTTGGCCAGGAGTACCTGCCCCAAAACATTGTTGATCTTATGCGAACCGGTATGATTCAAGTCTTCGCGCTTGAGATAGATCTTAGCCCCGCCCAGGTCGGCGGTCATCTTCGCCGCATAATAAAGCAGCGACGGCCTGCCCGCGTAATTTTTCAATAGCTCATCCAGCTCTTTGATAAAGCCTTCATCCTTGCCGTAAAAATCATAGGCTTCCTCCAACTCAATGATAGCGTTCATCAAAATCTCGGGCACATATTGTCCCCCATGTAAACCAAAACGTCCTTTAGCCATCAGCTTTCCCCCCTTACGATGCTTACTATTGCTGCTATCTTATCTTTATCTTTAAATCCGCCCGTTTCCACACCGCTGCTGATATCCAAACAATAGGGCCGCGCCTCGGCGGCAGCAGCGATATTACTTGTATTTAAGCCACCTGCCAGAAAAAATGGCTTGGTCAATTTGGGAATCAGCGAATGGTCGAAGCTCTGACCGCTGCCACCATAGACTCCCTTGTCAAAGTTATCCAAAAGCAGATAATCGCAAGGCATCTTCTGTACCTCTAAAATCTGTTTCGTGCTTTGCACCCGAACCGCTTTGATGATGGGATTAGCAACTTTCTGCCGCAGAGCTGTCATGTACAAAGCATCCTCTTCGCCGTGCAATTGGATAAGATCAATGATCTCTTCTTGGCAAAGTCTGGCTACCTCATGGAGGTCGGCGTTGACAAAGACACCGACTGATAATATCCTTTCATCCAGCAAGCTTCGCAGAAGCTTAGCCTGCTCGCGGCTTACCTGGCGCTTGCTTTCCGCAAATACTAATCCAGCATAATCAGGTAGCGCCATATTTACGGCCTCGATATCTTGCTCTCTGCTCAAGCCGCATATCTTTATCCTGCACATCAAGCTCCGCCCCCCTTCAGCTGACGCAAAGCCGCTTGTCTGTCGCCGCTCTTCATCAATGCCTCACCGATCAGCACTGCGTCAACTCCCACCCGACGGAGGATGTCGATATCTTCCGGGGTCCTAATGCCGCTTTCGGCAATAAAGATAATATCCGGAGGCACTAAAAGGCGTAAATTGACACAGGTATGAATATCGACATTAAAGGTCCTGAGATCACGGTTATTGACGCCGATGATTCTGGCTCCGGAGGCCAGAGCCCCTTCCACTTCCCGCACATTATGCGCCTCGACAAGCGCGCAAAGCCCCAGGCAATCACAAATTTCTCTATACCGCCCTATCGTGTCTGTATCCAGGATAGCGCAGATCAAAAGTACCGCGTCGGCCCCGATGACCTTGGCCTCATAGATCTGGTATTCGTCGATGATGAAATCCTTACGCAGGAGCGGTATATCCACCGCTTCTTTTATCTCGCTTAAATATTGGTTGCTCCCCTGAAAAAAATCCGGCTCCGTCAAAACGGATATCGCCGCCGCGCCGCCCGCCGCGTAGTCGCGGGCTATATCCAGATAAGGGAAATCGGCAGAGATCAAGCCTTTGGAAGGAGAGGCCTTCTTGACTTCGCAGATGAAAGAGAGATCTTCCCCGCGCAAGGCCCTGGCAAAGCGGAAATCGCACTTCGGCATAGCCTCCGCCTTCTGTTTCATCGCGGCCAAGGGATTTGAACCTTTAGCTTCCTCCACCCTCTTTTTAGTAGCCGTCACGATTGTATCGAGTATCATAAAACCACCTCATTTGTCGCTCGCACGAAGGATTGCATCTTTTCCTCGGCCTTGCCACTGTCGATATGCTGCGCCGCTAATGCTATGCCGTCAGCAATACTTTCAGCTTTGTCTGCCAGATAGAGGCAGGCCGCGGCGTTGAGCAAAATAATATCCCTCTTAGGCCCTTTGCTTCCTTGCAATATCTGCCGACCAATTTCGGCATTCTTGGCTGCATCCCCGCCCACCAAGTCACATGAATCACAGAACTTAAAGCCAAGCTCCCGCGGGTCAATAGTGTAATCGCTGAGCTTACCGTTATTGACTTCACAGACCGTAGTTGTCGTGGTCAGGGTTATCTCATCAAGTCCGTCGTCACCGCAGACCACCATGGCACGCTTAACGCCCAAGTTAGCCAAAACTTGCGCCAGAGGCCGGACTAGTTTTTTATCATATACGCCCAAAAGTTGCAAAGACGCTCCAGCCGGATTAGCCAGCGGCCCCAAGATATTGAAGATGGTGCGCGCTCCCACTTCCTTGCGCACGGCGGCCACATATTTCATCGAGGCGTGATACTTGGGAGCAAACATAAAACACATCCCCGTTTGTTTCAGCACTCCCAGGCTTTGTTCAGGCGTCAAGTCAATCCTCACGCCCAAAGCTTCAAAAAAATCCGCCGCACCGCAGCGGCTGGAAACGCTGCGGTTGCCATGCTTAGCAACAGGCACGCCAGAGGCCGCGATTACGAAGACGGCAACACTGGAAATATTGAAGGTAAAAGCTTCGTCCCCACCCGTTCCGACGATCTCCATTACTTCCTGGTCATGGTGAAAAGGCGTACAATGCTCACGCATCACGGTAGCGCAGGCAGTTATTTCGCCAATGGTTTCTCCCTTAATACGCAGGGCGGTCAAAAAGGCCGCAATCTGGGCATCGGTGGCCTCTCCCCGCATAATCTCATACATTACAGCTTTGGTCGTCTCAAAAGGCAGCTCTTGTTGATCGATGGCTTGATGTATAGCTTCTTTAATCACCTGCACCACCTCCCAGACGCAAAAAGTTACGCATAATGATCTCTCCGTCAGGCGTCAAAATAGATTCGGGATGGAATTGCAGCCCGTAAAGGTCATGCTCTCTATGTTTCACTGCCATCACTTCGCCCAGCTCATCGGCGGCGATTATGGCCAGCTCGGCGGGGATAGAGTTCCTTTTGGCGATCAGAGAATGATAACGCGCCGCCTCGATCTTTTCCGGCAAGCCACAAAATATAGGGTTGCTGTTATCGATAAAGATATCGCTTTTTTTGCCATGCATCAGCTGCACGGCATGGTTTATGCTCGCACCGAAGACTTCACAAATCGCCTGGTGACCCAGACAGACGCCCATGATCGGCACCTCGCCTGTTAATTTAGCAATCACTTCTTCACAAATCCCCGCTTCTTTAGGGTAGCCAGGCCCCGGCGAG
>Ga0209016_1000250_pt1 | contig 70858 bp, 59 predicted proteins | sample EPASupsiteSAE305_FD_187265 | JGI IMG/M metagenome (GOLD analysis project Ga0209016, IMG submission 187265) | Bioremediated contaminated groundwater microbial communities from EPA Superfund site, New Mexico - SAE3-05 (SPAdes) (version 2) | ecosystem: Environmental > Aquatic > Deep subsurface >... | reverse complement strand
CAACAACCCTGCCATAATCAATGGTATGAGCACTTGGGTTTTTACGCTTGAGCACGAACGAGCGGCGGGTCAGATGAAAAGACTGTAACAGTGTATTGTTACAGAACGAATGCGGTTATCTTAAGATCGTGCAATGAATCTGAAACAGACAGAACACCACTACACAATCAGTGCAGAGGCGGATTCCTTCCTTTTTACCACCGTTGCCAGCAACACCAGATAGACCAGCAGCCCCAGCGGCGGAACCGTTACCAGCCAGGCAGCCACAGCCTTGCAGGTCAGCCAGAAAAGCAGCGGCAGCATCTGGGCAATACCGGTAGGGAAAGCCGTGAGCAGTTGGCCTAATTGATCTGGAGCAACAGTTGCTCCAAACGGCAGCAGCAGCAGGCCAAGCTTGCAAAACGGCAGTAGCAAGGCAAGTTGTGCAGGATACAGCAGATAGTTGACAGACTGGAGAACCAGATGATTAAGCTTGAAACGCTGAGCAAGCCAGAGACACAGCAATGAGGAGCCCCAAAGCAACGGTAAAAGCCCTATTGCACCGCCAACACAAACCGTCAAGACAAGCCTGCGGGGAGAAAGACCGCTGGTAACAATCTGCTTCAAAGGACGAACAACCAGCTCCCGCAAACGTTGCCACTGTCTCATCCCGACATACTGCTGTTCCGCAAACGCACCTTTAAACACCGCATCCACCTGTTACCGTAAGATCGTACATGGCTAAACACTACCGAAACAATCGACACCCTGCGAAGCTTCCAAAGGTTTGTCAGAGGCGACCAGAAGCTCACGCTCAAGCAGCAACCGGTATTCAGCAATGATAGTATCTCGAGAAAAACGTGTTAATGCCAGCCGTGCTGCCTTTTCTCCCATACCTGCCAGACGTTCCGGCTCTGATGCAGCCTCAAGCACAGCCTGTACCAGCCCCTGCACGTTGTCTGGCAGAACATGCCAGCCGATCTCCTCGTCACGCACCAGCAACGACACTTCTGAATCAACGCCGGTAAGGGCGATAATCGGTTTTCCTGCAGCCATGATGTTGTAGGTCCTGCTGGGAACGCCAGCGCCGGTCATACCGGCAAGCAACGAAATAATGGAGATATCGCAGGCATTCAAAAAGTCGATCTGCTCAGTCCGGGGACGATGATTCAAAATAGTGATGTTCTGCAGCCCACGGAGCGCAACCTGATCCTCCAGCCAGCCCTTCTTGGCACCTGAGCCGATAAACAAGAAATGTATCCGGGGATTTCCACCCAGCTCTACCACTGCCTCAAGCATCGTTTCAACCGCCTGGGCGCGTCCCATGTTGCCCACACAGGAGACAACAAACTTGTCAGCCAATCCCAATGACTTCAGAAGCCGATTCTCTGATTTAGGTTGAGGAAAGACGATATCCGTATCTGACCAGCTACGGATGATATGCAGATGGTCTTTGCGTACCCCCAGCTTCTTTTCAGCCAGCACCTTCATATCGCGACCAAGCACCGAAAGAAGCGCCACATTCCGGTACAGACGGCAGGTCATCCAGAAAAGCAGGCGTGTTGCCGGGCTTTTCTCCGTTAGCATACCGGTGGCCACCAGGGTTTCAGGGTAGACATCCTCAAGCCGCAAAAGACATTTGGCTCCCTTCAGCCAACAGATCAACTGCGCCACAAACGGAACCGACGGCGGACTGGTCACAGCAATAACCACATCATTACGCTTGACCAGACGCAACCCGGTGGCAACCAACGAAGCGCTGTAGGTCAGCATGTTTACCACCCGCAGCAACAGCTTATCCTTGCTGAAGGTAGTACCCTTGCAGCGCCTGATCGCCACGCCATTGCGCAGTTCACGTTGTGCAACTCTGGTACCCCGCGCCGTTACGGTCGGGTCGCTGCACAACACTTCCACCGGATAATGGCAGGCAAGCCCTTCTGCCAGACCGGTGGTATAAAAGGCAGACCCCTGTTCATCGGGATAATACACCTCTGAAACAAACCAGATTTTCTGTTGTGCAGCCATAGCCCAGCCCCCAAAGTCACCTTCTAAAACAGCCGACCGGAGCATACTACGCCTGCAAGTTTAAGCTTTGGACACAGGCAGGTGCCGATTCTGCAAATATTAAACAGGAGCCATCATGGTGAGAACTACCAGAAAAACGAAGAAGCAGAGCGGAAGATAGTGGGGGGGTAACTTCCCTGCCACCCATGAAATATATCCATGGGTGGCAGGGCAAGGGTTATTTACGCCAGACGGTCCGGTTGACATACCCGGTATAGCTCAAGATAATTCTAAGCACCTTGTCAGACACATTCGGCATACTGTAATCATCAACCAGCCGCAACAGACGATCATCTCCCCGCCCCTGCAGCTTTACAAGATCAAGTGCCTGCCGGACCGTCGGCCAGTCAAGACCGGTCATCATCACCGCTCCCTCTTCCATCCCTTCAGGGCGTTCATGGGCCTCCCGGATATTCAGGGCTGGAAAATTAAGGATCGAGGATTCTTCGTTGATCGTACCACTGTCGGATAACACGGCGTAGGCGTTCATCTGCAGTTTCACGTAATCGGTCATCCCAAACGGCTTGTGCAGCTCTATCCGCCGGTCAAGATGTTGCCCCCTGGCCTCAAGCCGCTTACGCATACGGGGATGGGTCGTGACAATGATACGCATGCCATAACCGTCTACAAGGTTTTCAAGGACTTCAAGAAAATGGTCAAGGTTCCGCTCGGAATCAACATTTTCTTCCCGGTGACAACTGACAACAAAATAGTTTTCCGGCTGCAGTTCAAGCTGCTGAAGTATCTCAGACTGCTCAATCTTGGGCAGATAGTAGTGCAGCACCTCAAACATGGGGCTGCCGGTCTTGATGACCCGTTCCGGGGGCAACCCTTCCCGCAACAGGTATTCCCGTGAAATTGTGCTGTAGGGCATGTTAATGTCACTGATATGGTCCACTATCTTGCGGTTGATCTCCTCCGGTACCCGCTGATCAAAACAACGGTTGCCAGCTTCCATATGAAAAACCGGAATCTTGCGGCGTTTGGCAGGAATGGCTGAGAGGCAACTGTTGGTATCTCCCAGAATCAAAAGTGCATCTGGCTGTTCCTTTTCAAGCACCGGATCAAGCTTCATAATAGTCTGGCCAATGGTCTCCGCGGCATTTGCCCCGGCTGCCTCCAGAAAGTAATCCGGCCTGCGCAGCTCAAGATCAGTAAAGAATATCTCATTCAACTCATAGTCGTAATTCTGGCCGGTATGCACCAGCACGTGGTTCATATGCTTGTCCAGCTTTGCCAGCACACGTGACAAACGGATTATCTCAGGGCGCGTACCAACCACGGTCATAACTTTGATATTATCCACGCTTCACCTCGCAATACACAGTATCCGGCTGCTGCGGATCAAAAATGCAGTTGGCCCAAAACAGTACGATCATATCCTGATCAGAAAGATTTTCAATATGGTGCGTATAGCCGGGCGGGATATCGACCACCTCCCACTTGGCACCGGACACCCGGTAGTCTATAGTCTCGTCTGAAAACAGGTGACGGAAACGGATGGCCGCCTCCCCCTGCAGGACACAGAACTTTTCAATCTTGGTATCGTGATAATGATTACCACGGATGATCTTTCCGCAGGTGCGTGATACAAAAATCTGCCCGAACGACTCAGACTTGATCAACTCTGCCAACTCACCGCGATGATCCTTTTTAATATCCAATCCATAGGCGAAATCATCCGGTTCAAGATAGGAAAGATAGGTGGCATACAGCTTGCGCGTCAGATCATCCGACATATCAGGCAACTTCAATGTCGTGCGGAACGACCTGAATTGACTCACGCTATCAGCCAGATCAGCCAGTGTAATCCGGTAGGTCGGTCCGGCTGTCAGCGTTTCACTCGAAGCAGTTCTCTCTCCCTGTAAAACAGCCAGAAATTCAGCAACAACATCATCAATATAGATCAGCTCAACCACGTTATCAGGAGACGACATCGTAATATCAATACCGTGGGAAATATTGTAACAGAAGGTAGACACAACAGAATTGTAGTTGGGCCGCGACCACTTGCCGAAGATGTTGGTCAGCCGATAGACAAAAACCGGCGCACCGGTCCTGGCGCCATAGGCCAGTAGACACTCTTCAGCAGCCCTTTTACTCTGACCGTAAGGATTATCCAATGCAGCCTGTGTTGAAGACGACATAACAACAACAGGCGTCCTCCCCTGCTGTTCCAACAATGACACGATGTTTTCAGTCAGCTCCTTATTACCGACCGTGAACTCTTCAGGGTCTTTCGGACGATTCACCCCGGCAAGATGAAAAACCAGATCCGCTTCCTGCAGGTACTCAGCAAGCTGGTGTTGATTGTTATCCTGATCAAAACACAACACCCTGACATCTGCCAGACGTGACAAGGCCACCTGCAGATTTCTGCCAACAAAACCGTTACTGCCGGTTATCAATACGGTCTTTTCAACTGACATGGTCGTGATTCCTCTCACCCCGCAGAGCAGACTTGATGATATCCAGCTTCATCAACAGCCTCATCATCCCCTCACGATCAAGCCGCTCGGTATTGTGTGAATTGTAATCCTCAATCCGGGAAACATCCTCCTGCCCCTCAACAAAATAGCAATTGTAGTTCAGGTCCCGCACATCCGCCGGCACCCTGAAATAGCCACCCATATCATCGGCCTTGGCCATCTCTTCACGGTTCAGCAGGGTTTCATACAGCTTCTCGCCATGGCGTGTACCGATGGTCTTGATCTCATTGTCAGCATCAAACAGTTGCAACATCGCTTCAGCCAGCGTCTGTATCGTTGCCGCAGGAGCCTTCTGCACAAAGATATCACCGGGATTGCCGTTTTCAAACGCGTACAGCACCAGATCAACCGCATCATCAATGGTCATCATGAAGCGGGTCATGTTGGGGTCAGTCAGGGTCAGAGAGTTTCCTTCCTGAATCTGCTTCAGAAACAACGGAATCACCGATCCCCTTGAAGCCATCACATTGCCGTAGCGGGTACCGCAAAAAATTGTTGAGCTGTCACCGTACATCCGTGCCTTGGCCACCATCAGCTTTTCCATCATCGCCTTGCTGATCCCCATGGCGTTAATCGGGTAGACCGCCTTATCGGTGCTTAACACAATCATGTTCTTGACATGGCAAGCCAAGGCAGCGTTCATCGCGTTTTCAGTCCCAAGATTATTGGTCCGCAGCGCCTCCATCGGAAAAAACTCGCAGGAAGGAACCTGCTTAAGAGCTGCCGCATGAAAGACATAATCCACCCCCTGCATGGCAGGCAGGATACTGTCATAGTTGCGAACATCGCCAATGTAAAACTTCACCTTCGGGTTTGCCAGTTCAATCCGTAAATCCTCCTGCTTCTTCTCATCACGGCTGAAAATGCGGATTTCCTTAATGTCAGTATGCAGAAAACGGCGCAATACGGCATTGCCAAAGGTACCGGTACCACCGGTAATCAATAGGGTCTTTCCTGCAAACATCCAGTACCTCCAAGTTGTAATGGTAATATGAACACAACAGAGGGGATGTTAAACGATCATCATGGAGGTGATGTTACAGCGGGGTGATAGTTGGGTTAAACAAAAAGGGAAAGAAAGCGATACGGCTAACGCACACAATCGGACGAAGGTTGTGCTGGGCAGGAACCCACCCGAAGACCGTGCAACCTGAAAATGGCCCGCTCCGGTGAATAGTTGCCGGACTGCATGGCCTGGCGCAGTTCCATCAGTTTTGCATCTACCAGAAAACGATACCAGCACCCTTGCAGAAAATGCCACACAAGACCGGAACGGCCATCCAGAAAACCGAGTTTAAACAAGTAACGATACACAAAATAGGACAGTGGCCTGACAAACAACGGAAGTCGGGCATAGCGAACTTTCAACCAGCGTTTGCGCTGTTCCTGTGTACCTAATAACTGCGGCTCGACCTCATCGTAGGTCAGAAACCGATGTTCAATATTCAACAGTTCAATTGCCTCCTTGGTGGCATAGCTATTATGTTTGCTTGTCCAGATAGTAAGACCGTGTAGATTTTCATCCACAATATCGGCGTTGAACCTGATTGCTTCGCCATCTGAAAGCTTGATATGCTCATCCATCAATCTCCCTTCGCAAAAGGCCTTTCCGTGGCGCCAGACCCGCAACAACCAGACCGGGTAGTACCCGCCATGCTTGATCCAACGTCCCTGAAAAAAAACCCGCCGTTTAACGTAAACGCCGTTTACCGCCTCCGGCAATGTTGTCAGCCTGTCTCTCAACTCGTCCACCAATTCTGGCAACAGATATTCATCTGCATCCAGGCGCATCACCCATTCGGTATCAATGGAACAATGAGCCAAACCCCAGTTGAACTGGTCAGCATGGCTGACAAACGGATTCTGCAAAACTGTAACGCCGTGTTCCTGACAGATTGCAAGGGTATTGTCGGTTGAAAACGAATCAACAACATAGATATTCCGGGCCACCCCCTTGACACTTTCAATACAGCGCCCGATGTGTAGCTCTTCGTTATAGGTAAGGATGACGACACTTATATCACTCACAACCTGTTCACTGTTCATACCGTTTCCACCCACCCCGGAGGTGTTCCTCCGCCCAGTAGCCACTCATAGGTCAGATGCATTCTACGTCCAATCTCTTCCCACGAAAAATCACGCTGCATCCAGTCCCGTCCGTTCATTCCCATTGCCCTTAGCTCGACATCAGGCAACAACATAGCCTCTTGCAACGTGATATAAAGCGATTGCTCATCACGCGATATCCACCAGCCGCACTTGTTGGTTACTAACCCGCTCCAGGGAGCACCGGTGGTAACAATAGCCGGTACTCCACAGGCCAGAGCTTCGGCAACCGTAAAACCGAAGTTTTCCGTATGCGTCGGCAGCACATATAAATCTGCCGAACTCAACAGGTGATATTTGGCGTCACCATACACCGGCCCTTCAAATGAAACCCGTGTCAATCTCAACTCTGTGGCCAAGCGCTCCATCTGCTTCAGGTAGCCGCCATTATCAGGACCCACAATGCGCAGTCTCCACATGGCATTGTTTTTTTCAAGTCTGCTCCAGACCTGTAACAGCAGATCAACTCCCTTTGTTGGGTGGATACGTCCAAAAAACAGCAATTCCCTTAAGCGGTCATTACGCTTGTTCTCACAGATAACAGGGATGTCAATCCCAAAAGGAATAAGCGCCACAGGCGCCCGTAAACCCATCTGCCGCATATGCTGCAGTTCAGCCTCTGCTGTTGCATGCAGACAATCAGCCCGGAAAAGCACTTCTTTCTGAAGCGGCCAGATCAGCCTCTTGACCCAACGCGACCTTGCCCACGCCCACGGTGCCAGTGTGCCGTGCGGCGATGTAACCAAACGACATTTTTTACTTCGTGTCGCCCAACCAGAATAGATGTTGGGCATCATCCACAAGCTGTGGTTATGCATGATCTCTGCACTATCTGCTGCGGCTTGAAGCGCATGAAACATCTGAGGAGAAACACCCAGACGTTTCGGAAACTCCCATCTGGGATACGTGCAGACATCAAACGATCCGTCAGCTTGTGCCGTATCGAGACAATGCAACTTGACCGTATCCCCCAGAGCCGACAAGACCCGGCAAAGACGAGGAATTGCATATGAAGGACCGGCAGCTTCTTCGAGAATTGAAGGGACCACATGCATACTTGCTATCATAAATTGCTTTGTCCCTTCAGAACATTCGACAAAAATGCAAAAGCCCGCTTTCTTTCATTTTCCAGGCGCTCGGCAGCATTCTCAAAATCGACTTCAAGCGGCAGGGCCTCCGAAATAGGCTGATCAACATCAATCAGCCTGCACTCAAGTTGAAGGATCCTCAGAAGCGTTGTTATGCGTGAAGAAAGGGCTTGTTCAGGTGGAATTGCGCGATTGATCGGCACAACAAAAGGAACCTTAAAATTTGCGGCAAATGCTGTTCCGTGAAAAGAATTGGTAATGACAAACGACGCATTTTGAAACGCCCCCACAAACTCTGAAGGACCGGACGTCAGAGCAGTCTTTCTGAAGGGATGCAACCGCATGTACTCTTTCTGACCGATACTGATCACCTCCCAACCGGTCTTCCTGGCAAGCTTGTCGGACAGTTGGGTAATATGCCGGTTCACTTTCTTATCCCCCGGCATATAATAGCAAAGTATATACGGTCTGGATGGTTGATACGGTGCTGTAACACGCTTCCACTGCTCTCTGTTTAACAGGAGGGTGGGATCCGGCAATACCTCGGCATCACGACCGGTCAGTCTATAGATTATTTCCTTACCTTCAAACTCCCGTGTAGATAGAAAGTCAAAGCATTTAAGCCAATGTCCATAGCCTTCGGCATATCCAGCATCCAGATTTGAAACGCCAAAACTGGCCGCATAGGAAACCAGCCTTTTACCGGCAGGCGCAAATGATAAAAAATATGAGGAGTCTCCATGATTATTCACCGGATTCCAAACCTGATCACTTCCGGTTATGTAGACATCGTACACCGGAGGTTCTGCATGCAGCAGAGCAGCATCGGAATATTTCCGTGCCGACAGTTTCAGGTGATCACGCCGGAACTTCTCTGTTCGCTGTTCTCTGACCGTTCCGACCAGCATTTTCTTAACAAGGCCGTGCCAGACCAGATGTTTAAGCCTGCGCAAAGGGGAAAGCGAAGACAAATCCCCTTCAGAGTCAAAGTAGTCAATAATCTCGGCATTACAGCCCATATCGGCAAGAACTGTCTGCAACGCATAAGCCTGCAGCACTCCGCCATAATTGATCGTCGTATGGAATGTCAGGATACCTGCAGATTGCATATGGCTTTCCCATCCTTCCTGGATAATTCCACCAACTCTAAAGCGACTCTTCGGTTATCGTTCGCCGTTAATGCCTCAACCGTTCCCAAAAGAGCCATAAGATATAAGGTTGAATGGACAAAGTAGATGGCTCCAAACATACCCACCAATAAAGTATAAACCAACGTCATGGCAACAGCGGGCGCATATTGAGATGATTTACGTATCAATTGCCAGCCCCGGAAAAAAATGGAACAAAACAACGAAGCATACAAAATAACACCAATAATTCCATACAAATACAAAAACTCAAACCAATCATTATGTGAAAAAAAACCCTTCCCGGTTCCCAGCATCAACTCCGCAAATGACCATTCAGAAAGATCCTTGAATGCCAGACTGAACGCACCTGCCCTTCCGGAACCATCAGCAAGCTGTCTTGCAGAAAAACGATCACTGAGAAAACCTCCGCTGACTTGGTCCGCTACTAACAATCCAACAGCAAACAACAGTAACGAAAAGATTATTTTTAGTGCTGGACGCAAAAGGTTCTTTCTTTCAACCGCAGCCTCAACTAACATCCAAGTACTTAACATCATGGGGAATGCAATAATAGCACCACGTTTCATCGAGCCCAGCACAACCAGCAAAACAATTGCTATTCCAATTAGTCTTTGCTTTCTATTCTTCAAAATGGAGAGCCAAGGCACAAAAACCATTACACTATAGACCAAATTCACGACAGCAAGTCTATCCTGACCAACCTTAACCAAATGCGCGTGGATAAATACCATGGCGTAGACTGCTGAAAAAACATAGAAGCAAAACATCACTCCAATATTGAACCTAACTTGTGCTATGGCTTCAGGATATCGCCTTAAATAATAACTAAAAAAATGGTATATCAATATCCATAGGCAGCTTAGTCCAAAATGAATTGCTGTATTCCAATCATAATTACTGTGGTAAACAGTAGAAATAGCAATCCATAATGTAATAATCCAAAGAGAAAATTTTACTGGTGAAATAATAACTGCTCTAAGTGAAGTAAAAATATAATAAGTACCCAACACTGTGACAATACTTATAAGCGTTGCATGAACACCAAATCTGTTACCTATTCTGACAGAAGTATTTGCACTTGTCATAAAATCAAAGGCAGCATAGCTACATAACAATGCAAAAAGAAGGTATAAGAACCAATAAAATTGAAACGTTATTCTTTCTGTTTGCTCCATTACCGCAACTCCAAATACAGTCGGCAGACTGAAACGCTGATTACAACCATGGACATTGGGGACGTTGTCTTTCGGGCTTAATAAATGTAAATTCCAAAATATCAATTAAGTATGAGCCTACGGATTCAGAAGTGATTTTATGGGCATATTTACCAGCTTTTTCTTTCCAGCTCTGAGCAAGCGCGGGATTATCAATTACTTCTTGGACAGCCTTTCTAAACGAACTCGTTTCTCCTGAAGGCACGACTTTTCCAGCACCGCTTGCCTCAACCAAATCAAAACTTGCCGTTGCATCGCTTACTATAACCCCAACACCGGCATGAATCGCCTCATTCGTAAAAAGGCCCCACCCGTCAAACCTGCTGGGAACCAAACACACATCAAAATCAGAAATATTATTGACAACTTCACTTGAAGGCCAAACTCCCAAATATGAAATTCGAGGATTTTTTTCTGCCCAAGAAACGATTTGCTGTTCATATTCTCCATTTCGCCCCACCAAACTCAGGTGCCAATCACCGTACAGACTGTCATCAAAAGAACGAATCAATAAATCAACCCCTTTTCGCCAATTAAACTGTCCAACATACAAAAAGCGCAACGATTTACCGACCTGGCCAGATTTCCCCATTTCCGTCCGGGCAGGAATGTTCGAATCATACATAAAAGGGAATAATTTGCTTCTACTCCAGCCATACCGTTCAAAAGCATCAACACTCAGCGTACCAATCGCCAAGTAAGCCTGTATGTTCTTACCATATCGCAATGCATAGAAACGATTAACGGCTGCAATTCCAAGCCATTTTATAAGCTGTGATCTTCTATTTTCATATACGCCTGGACGCTCCGACCAAGCGGCAATTTTGAGGCCGACAAGTGGAAACAGCCATCTTGTTACATAAGGTGCTACAAGACTGCGAAAACCATTACAGACATGTATGGCATCACGATGTTGGCTGATAAATTCTTTTACAAACAAATCAGGATCTGCAAGGTCAGAAAGAATTGTCATGTGTGCCGAGCCATGTTCGCACTCCTCCCACCCCATACGTTTTCTATCTTCAGCCAAAGGACGAACACATACATAGTAAACCGTGTTGACCCAGTTTTGAGAAACATAACGCAGTGTTCCAGCAAGCGATCTAGGAGGGGCATCAAGCCAAAAAACCAATTCAGGTCGTAAAGCGCTTTCTGTTGTTTTCACAACCATCCTCCAGTTATTCTGTGCAAAACAGCTAGTTTTTTCAGCAATTTACCGACACGCCTGAGACTGGAATCAATGCATCTCTTTGATCTATTCCCTGCAACAGACGTTTCATCTTGATTCTGAACAAAACCGCAGGAATGAATGAGCCTGCAAAAAACTGAACAAACACAATAAATGAGGGACTTTTAAAATACCCCCCCGCAACCAGACCTCCAGCGACAACCGCAAAACCGGCAAACAGCTTCGTTAATGCAATAAAACGCACATAGTTCATGGCAATCAGCGAATTGCTATAGATATCTCCAGCAAGTGAAAAACATGTAACCAGAATGCAGGCCAGTAGTAGGGAAAACGCTGGAACCGCTGCAGGGGTTTTTGTCCACCAGAGAACTATGTACTGACCAGTCAACAGAAGAAAGAACAATGGAATTGCACCCAAGACCACTACGGTTTTTTCCATTTTGTGTAGAGTCATTTGAATCCAGTCATACTCTTGGCGATGCCAAGCTTCGCCTATGGCTGCAGAAATACTAACAAGTAAAGAGCCTACAAACACGTTTGAAACTCCCAGCATCTGCTGCGTGACGGAATAGGGAACAGCGCTTGAAGCCCCAATTGTTCCTGTAATCAAGAGCAATCCACTGGTATTGATCAGCGCATAACTCAGATGGTGAACAAGTACATACACACCTATTCCAAACAGACGCCGAACTGTTCCCAATTCAAACCAAAAAGGCCAAGGGCGTAGCAACGGCACTTTTACGAAAAAAAACACCCACCCTACAAGTGTGATCAAAAATGGAATACCCACATATCCGCCTGCCAGCATCCAGAGCGGTTGCCTGGCTTGTACGCACCAGATTACAAATATAAAACCCATTATCCGGCCCACAAGAAAACAAAGGTAGCCCCAGTATCCCCGTTGATAGGCATTGGCGATATTCTGCAGTTGAGTAATGGGCAACCCTACCGCAAACATAATTAAAACGGCTTGAGCAGCTGGCAGGATATGCGGTGCCGAGGCCGGATCTTTACACTTGATCAGTTCGGCCCACGGCAGGTACGGCAACACAAAAAAAGCAACCGCAATCATAATTACCGCAAGTCCGGACAACACCAGTAATGCCGTACCGATCAACTGTTTGGGCTGTTCGCTGTCATCTTTTGCCACACACTCAATCAGCAGATTGCGTAACCCGGTTCCGATACCGAAATCATAAAATGAAAGAAAGGCAATAAAGCCGGTTAACGCCATCCAGATGCCGTACAGATCCTGCCCCAGATAGTGCAGAGTAATCGGAACACTTAAAACGCCAGTTATAATATTTGATACCCGCGCCGCCAGCATTACCAGTGTGGTCCAGGCGGCATGACGATAACGTTCCTGTCCGCGCCCCTCAGGTGTGGAGGTATTAGCGGTTTTAGTAAACAGTATCCGGATGAACGACATTACTCTGGCTATAAGTGCCCCCATCTGTTACGAGTCCATCCTGTATTTTCCGAGCGCATTACTGTTCATACCCTCATACGCCCTGCTGTTTTTTGTGCAATCAACAACATACTTTTCCAGAGATACGGTACACGACCAACCCCTTGGAAACCTATCGGCTTAAAGCCGTTCTCCTGCAGCAATTGAGCAAGTGTCGTACGGCTCCAAAATTTTATGTGGCCGCCATGCCACAATGTGGTGTGATGTTTGTCCCAGCCGTTAAACAGGGAAAGAGCAAAATTCTTCAAATATCCATGGTAGGGGGTACTGATGACCAGATAGCCGCCATCACGCAAAACGGCAGATGCATAGCGTGGCAGCAGGTGTGGTGCATACAGGTGTTCAATCACCTCTGTCGAAACAATTACATCAAACGGTTCTTCAAGTTTTAGCAACGCTGCAGGATCGTCCTGCACACCGAAGTTATGAAACGGTATCTCCGGATACCTTGAGCGAGACACCTCTACCCCTTGTTTATCGAACTCCACACCTGAAACATGATAACCGCTACGATACAATTCAGCACAAAGCCTGCCATTGCCGGAGCCCAGATCCAAGACCCGTTTTACTCCCTGAAGCTCACTGATGATCGGTAAAACTGCAGGAAGGATATAGTCACAAGATTGGGGAGCGTCCGCCGACTCCCAGCCATAATTGTCCACCGTGTATGCATCCATAGTATTGTATTCTCACTTATCTGAACGAAAGGCTCAGATGAGCCTTTTCATTCCATTCTGCTCAACCAGGTAATAAAAACAGCCGGCAGGTGTTACATCGGCGGTAATCGTTTTATAGTCCGGAACCGAGATCTTCACTGCCTGTTGTGGACCAAGCGGCGCGTGGGCATATACCAACCACTGCCTGTTTGGTTTTTCACCAATTACCAAAGCCAGAGAAAAAACCGGCAGGGAGGTATCAAGCTTCCAGGGACGTTTGGGATCCAGGTTGGTATCCAGCAAGAACCAGCGATCCATATTCTTGTAGGCAGCCGGAACCGCGGTCTGATATGGATGAGGGTATCTACGATTGGCGACCAACCTTCCTTTTCGCCAGAATGATGTAAGAAGCGCTGTATCGTGAACACGGTCTACAGCCCTTACAATTGCCAAAAAATATGGCTCGTCTGCTGCCACGGTCGCCAGATGATTCCTGAACTCCCGTACAACGCGAGGACGAAGAAGCCACATGCCAAACTGCACATATCCTTCATAGCGTTGGGGGGTAAAAACAGATCCGGTACGCCGGTAATGACTCCGTTTGTCATTAGACTTGGTTGGCTCATGGCCATCCCAGACTGACATTTCAAACCTGAAGTCAGGGTTCAACTGTTCAGCACCTTCCTTCATAAAGACCCAGTTCATGGCCTCAATCTGTGGGCTCATAACAGTATGATCCGTATTGGAACTCCAGTTATGAACGTAGTAGGAAACCGAACCGCCGTCCCAGGCCAGAGGCCATGGGTCAAAGCGCTCAGGCGTATAAAGTGAATATTTCACCCATTCTTGCCAACGACCAAAAGCGCGGGTACCGAATGCCTCATACCCTATAAACGCCACATTAGCGGTCCATCCGGAAGTGCCCAGCCCATCCCGCATACCTAGCTGCAAGGCTCTATAACGCCCAATCCAGCCATCTCCTACCACTTTGCGCTTAAATGCATCGTCATGGCCTGCACCATATAGTTGGCGATATCGTGCAGACATTTCCACTTCATGCCACAGCAGCTTGTCATGTTCATTGTTGGACACGAACAGAACCTGAGGCGGATCGGGATACCACTGTTGCAATCTGGTCAGCAATGGTGACGAAGTCCATTTTTTACCGACTTCGTACCAGTGCCCCACAGGGCCGAAAGGAGAAACCTTTGTCTGAATCGAGCCCTGACGATCCACAACATTCGGGTTATCCTGAGCCGGCAGGAAACGATAACCGGGAGACACGGTCAGATAACGCTCCCATTGGGTACTTACAAATGATATGGGCAGTTGCAGGAGCGCGGCTTTTTTCAAGGCTTTTTCATAATAGAGCATTCTTCCGATCCAGCTGGATTCCCAAGGAGCCGGCAGATAAAAAGCCGGAAGCAGGTAATGCCCCTGCTCGATCATTTCCAGTTGATACTCCGGCCCGAATCCGCCGGGGGCCCACCCCGTATTCCAAAGTGCCGCCAGCGGCAAGGGGTATCCTTCAGAAGCTTTATTGGGCAGCCTGGATTCATGCAGAATCACATGTGCCGTTTTTTTGAGATCAGCGGCGGCACTTGCATCCATCGGCTGCCGGAACGGCACGACAACCGAGCCAATCACCAGCAAAACCAGCCCCAACCATTTGAATAGACAATTAATTTCCAAAGAGAACAAACCTTTACCTATTCAGAGCACTGTACCGGCATAACACCATAACGCACCCAATAACCTGTTATTTTAAGATATTCCATCAAGATACGCTTGCGCAGCCAGTCATTGTTTCTGATTGCCGACAACGGTTCCTGAGAGGTCGGTACAGAACGAAAACGCACAGAAGTATCGGCATTGCAAAAAACTGCAAGTGCACGCCTTGAATGAAACCAAGAGGTTACCAGCAAGACTTTTCTCGCCTGCCACTGCTCCAGCACAGGCACCGAAAATTCGGCATTCTCAAAAGTATTTTTCGAAACAGGCTCAATACGGACAGCGTCATCAGGAATGCCTGCAGACCTGAGCCTTTGGGCTATCAAGGTATCTTCATTTTTTCCGGCTATGAGTATCCTAGCGGCATAGCCTTGACGATACAGTTGCACCACTTTGTCGCTTCTGTCCCGACATTCTCCGCCAAGGACAACAATTACATCTGCGTTTTGGGGAGCATCCCGGACTACCAACAGTACATCAGCAAATCGCAGACCAAGTTCAGCGACAAACAGTGCGGATACAAGCAAAGCTACACCAGATACACTAAGCAGACACCACCAGCTCTTGCAGAAACGCCCTGAAATCCTCACTGAACTCCTCCCGCTTCAAGGCCAGCTCTACCGTTGCCTTGAGAAAGCCCAGCTTGTCGCCGCAGTCATGGCGCTTGCCTTCAAACAGGCAACCGTAAATCGCCTCATCTGCAGCCAGCTTCAGAATCGCATCCGTCAGCTGGATTTCACCGCCCTTGCCCGGCTGCTGCTGTTCAAGGATCGGGAAGATCTCCGGGGTCAACACATAGCGGCCGATAATGGCCATATCAGACGGTGCTTCTTCAGGTTTGGGTTTTTCCACCAGATCAGTTACTTCATAAACCTGCTTGTAAATCTGGTTTGCCTGAACGCATCCGTAGGAAGAGATGTTCGCCATCGGCACCTGTTCCAAAGCCAGCACCGGCCCGCGATACTTGCGATAGACATCCAGCAGTTGTCCCAGGCAGGGTTGCGGGGCATCAATGATGTCATCCCCCAGCAGCACGGCAAACGGTTCATTGCCGACAAACTCTTTGGCGCACAACACGGCATGCCCAAGCCCCAGCGCCTGTTTCTGGCGAACATAAAAGATATCCGCCATATTCGATATTGACCTGATTTGGGTTAACAGGGCATCTCTGCCTTTTTCCTGCAGCAGTGCTTCCAGTTCAAAGGCGATATCAAAGTGATCCTCTATGGCCCGCTTACTGCGCCCGGTAACAAACAGGATCTGCTCAATACCTGAGGCAACCGCTTCTTCCACCACATACTGCACCAGCGGTTTATCTATCAGCGGCAGCATCTCCTTGGGAGACGCCTTGGTGGCTGGCAAAAACCGGGTACCAAGCCCGGCTACGGGGAAAACCGCTTTTTTAACACGCATCTGATGCCCTCTCCTTGTATGCTCTGCTACTCAACCGTTACTGATTTGGCCAGGTTGCGCGGTTGGTCCACATCATTGCCCCGCAGGGACGAGACATGGTAGGCCAGCAGTTGCAGCGGCACCGACAGCAGGGCCGGCGCAACAGATGCACCTGAATGTGGCAGTTCAAGCACTGCTGCGGCCCGTTCAAACTGGGCGCCATCCCCTTCACTGCAGATAACAATCACCTGTCCGCCCCGGGCGATAACCTCTTCCATGTTGGAAACGACTTTCTCGTAATGGCGATCTTTTAACGCCAACACCACCACCGGCATATCCTCATCGATCAGGGCGATCGGGCCATGCTTCATCTCGCCGGCCGGATAGCCTTCAGCATGGATGTAGGAAATTTCCTTCAGCTTCAGAGCCCCTTCAAGGGCAATGGGATAGCTGGTGCCACGTCCCAGAAACAGAAAATCCTGGGCATGCATAAAGCGGCGGGCAATCACTTCAACGGCACCGTCTAGGGTCAAAGCGGATTCAATCAGACCCGGCAGCCGTACCAGGTCTTCCAGCAGCGTACGGCCCTGTTCCGGCGATATGCTGCCACGGGCACGGCCCATCCGTATGGTCAACAGGTAGAGGGCGGACAACTGGGTGACAAAGGCCTTGGTGGAGGCAACACCGATCTCCGGTCCGGCGTGGGTGTAGATCACGCCGTCCGCTTCCCGGGCGATGGATGAATCGATCACATTGCAGATGGCAATACAGCGTGCGCCCTGACGGTGGGCTTCACGCAACGCGGCCAGGGTATCGGCGGTTTCACCGGATTGAGAGATCACCAGCACCAGCGTATCAACATCCACCACCGGATTCCGGTAACGGAATTCAGAGGCGATATCCACCTCAACCGGCAGGCGGCAGTGCTCTTCCAGCAGAAATTTACCCACCAGACCGGAATGCCAGGAAGTGCCGCAGGCAACGATACAGATCCGGGAAACCCCCTGCAGCTCTTCATCCGGCAGGCGCAGGTCATCCAGATAGACATCTCCGGCATCTTCCAGCAGGCGACCGGCCAGGGTATCCCGCACTGATCTCGGCTGTTCAAAGATCTCCTTCAGCATAAAGTGGCGGTATCCGCCCTTTTCAGCCAACAGCGGCGACCAGTCGATATAACGAGGCTCTTTTTCCAGGGTGTCGCCATAGATCGTCGAGAAGCTAACCTCGCCCTGATTAAAAACAGCCATTTCGCCATCTTCAAGAAAGACCATTGATCGGGTCTGGGGCAGAATGGCCGGAATATCAGAGGCAACCAGAAACTCGCCTGTTCCCATTCCAACCACCAGCGGTGAACCCTGCTTGGCAGCTATCATCAGGCCTGGCTCATCACTGCAGAGAATGCAAAGCGCATAGGCACCCCGCACCTCTTTCAAGGTGTGGCGGACCGCTGCTTCAAAGTCATCGCCTGCCTTCATCCAGTGTTCAATCAGGTGGGCGATCACTTCAGTGTCGGTGTCGCTGCTGAAGTTGTGACCAAAATCACGTAATGCCATTTTCAGGGCAGGATAGTTTTCAATAATGCCGTTATGCACCAGCACGATGGACCCGGCCTGATGGGGGTGGGCATTGGTTTCCGACGGCTTGCCGTGAGTGGCCCAGCGGGTATGACCGATGCCGGTGGTTCCTTCAAGCGGCTCCTGATCCAGAGATGCCGCAAGGTTCCCTAGTTTGCCCTCACGCCGCCGGATCGTGGTCCGGCCGCTGAACAGCGTACAGATACCGGCTGAGTCGTAACCGCGATACTCAAGCCGCTTCAGGCCTTCCATGATCACCGGCTGGGCAGCCTGATAGCCGATATAGCCAACAATCCCGCACATAGCTCAGCCCCTTTTCTTTAATGCAGCCAGATGCTGTTCCCACTGCCAGGCCGTCTTGACCATGAACTCCAGATCATTATGGCGGGGTTTCCAGTCAAACAGCTGCTTGATCAACGTGTTATCCGCCATTAATGCCGGGGGATCTCCGGCACGGCGCTCTTTCTCAACCACCGTAAAATCAACGCCGGTAACCAGCTTTGCTATGTCAATCACTTCCTTTACCGAGTATCCTGAACCATAGCCGCAGTTGACCGTTGCATTGTTGCCGGTGCTGGTCAGATACTCCATCGCATTCAGGTGGGCCTGGGCCAGGTCGGTCACATGGATGTAATCACGGATACAGGTACCGTCAGCGGTGGGATAATCGGTTCCGTACAGATCAAGCTGGGGGAATTCACCTGCTGCAGTTTTAAGGGCACGGGTAATCAGGTGGGTCGGATGCTGGTACGCCTGACCCAACTGTCCATCCGGGTCAGCGCCAGCCACGTTAAAATACCGGATAGCTGCATACCGGAAATCACTGGAGGCAGCCAGATCCGCCATGATCCGCTCTCCCATCATCTTGGTGGCGCCATAGGGGTTAATCGGCAGCAGCGGCGCCGACTCATCCACCGGGATCGTTTCAGGTATGCCGTAAACCGCTGCGGTAGATGAGTAAATCAACCGGTTGACACCGTTTGCCTGCATCGCCTCCAGCAGGTTGAAGGTGTTGCACAGATTGTTACGGTAATACAGCATCGGGTTGCGCATCGATTCCTCAACCTGGATCGATGCAGCAAAATGCATCACCACATCCGGCTCAAAACCTGCAATCACCCGCTGCAGACCAAAGGTATCGGCCAGATCCCCCCGTACCAGACGCCCGGTAATCACGGCCCAATCATGACCGCTTGAAAGATTGTCAAACACCACTACTTCATGGTCCTGCTCACCCAACAGCTTGACCACATGGCTGCCGATATACCCGGCGCCGCCAACCACAAGAACTTTCATAGAGAGTATTCCCGTACTGTTTAAATTTGATGCCGGCAGTTCATTTGTAACGCCGTAATTCACTAGGCTTCGACGTTATAGCACCCAATTCTTACAGTCATGCGTCAGCTGCGGGAACATTCTGAAACAAACCTGCAACCGGCTACGTTACACTGCGGATACGCAAGCGCCCTCTCCTGCCAGGGCAAGAGAGGGCGCTTGAACAGAGGTCAGGAAAACCTCCGGCGGGGAACTGCTGTCAGAACCGGATGTTCAGATCCAGCTGGAACAGATCAACATTAAAAGTTTCTCTTGAAATTTCGTTGGTGGTCAACCAGCGTGCTGACAAAGAGGTGTTCTTCAACAGCCCCAGCTCCCCCCCCAATATCCAGCCTTTAGCATTGGTGCCGCCCAGGTGGAAGTCTGAATCGGTAAAGGCATCCAGCACCGCATCCGCCTCCAGCCGTTTGTAGGCCAGATAAGCGCGCCAGTCCCACTGCTCACGCACCTTGGGATAACCAACATCCAGACGAATTTGATACCCTTCAGTTTCTTTTACAACTTCACCGGGGGTAACACCGCCGCGACGGGCCACGGCTGCGCGGTCAAACGCCAGGTTGTTCACATAATCAGCCGTAAAGATCAGGTGAAAGGGGTGCCAGTAGCCCAGATCAAGCTGCCCGGTCAGGCTCAGCTCACCGTAATCAGCAATCAGAGCCGGTACTGTTGTGGTTGATAACGGGTTGATATTGTACAGTGAGTTACCCTTTTGCATATACTGCGGTGCAGAATAGTTGCTGACATCTGCCTGATCATATACCCGACCGACGACATTGGAGTAGCCGTAGTAGGCAACCGCCAGTTTGGCAGACAGCTCATCCTCCTTACGATACTCGGCCCCCAACTGGCCGCCATAGAGCCATTTGTCACGCTGACTGAATTCAACCTCCTGAATCGGGAAGGCACCTCCGGTCAGGAACAGTGTCCACTCCGGGTTCAAACGGTTGCGGTAGGTTGCGGCAACACCGTCAAAATTCAGGTCCTGATCCCAGACCAGATCGGTGGAGAACCAGGGATTGGGGAAGTGACCGCCCCGAACCGTCAGCCAGTCGCCCGGTTTCCAGGCCACATAGGCCTGATCCACCTGAATCGCCTTTTTGTTAAAATAGGTTCCCAATGTCTGGTTGGTGGAAACCGGATCAGTGGTATTACCGGTGGCCAGGCCAAAGACCGCCTCAACCTCATCATTCACCTTGGCGTTCACGTTTAAACGACCTCTGATGCGATAACGCTGACGATCCTCAGTCGTGTTCATCAAATCCAGGGTCAACGGACTGATCAAGCCGGAATAATTGCCTGATTTATCGAAAAATGCCGCCTCATAGCGCAACCTGAAATCACCGGACAGGCTGATCTTCTTGGTCCAGGACGGTGCTGCAATGGATTTACCGGCTGAAGCCACCTCTTCTTTGGCCGCCTTGTTCACCTCGGCCCGCATCTCGGTCTTCACCTCACCACTGACCGCCTCAGCCACCTGATCAAGCCCCATCTTCTTCTGATAACGGGCCTTCACAAAAGCTGTTTCCCAGGGCAGCAGCACCCGCTGGGCAGTGGCCTTGTCGATCATGGCGGTCAAGTCTTCCTGGGGCATACTGGAACGGACATAGGGGATCTGGCGCTCTGCCGTAATAATGGTAGCCGGCATCTTTTCCAGCGGAGGAGCTGTTCCAGCCTTGGCAGCTGCAGCCTCTGCAGCCTCAAACTCATCGGATAGACGGGCGGTCAGTTCCTGGGCCTCGTCAGCCCCCACCAGCCCCTGCTCCTTCATTACCTCAATCAACGAACGCAGATCCTTTTCAGGCAGACGCTGCCCTTTGGCTGCAGCCACAGATTTTTCAAACTCTGCCCGCTTGCGGTAGCGCTCCTTTACCAGCGCCGCCTCTGCCGGTGTCAACAGCTGCTGCTTGCCCGCCTTGTCGATCAGCCCGGTCAGTGCCTCTTCCGGCAAGGTGGTTTTCAATGGCGGCAGTTCCTTGCTCTTTACCACCTGGACCGGAGCAGGTCCCTGCTGTTTCTTGACCGCCTCAGCAATCTCATGGGCCTTTTCCTCTTCCATCTTCCGCTTGAACTCATCGGCCTCAGCACCGGAAAGAATCCCCCGATCACGCAGCAGATCCAGCAGGCCGTCCATTGCTCCCTTTGTTGTCTTTACCGGTACTGCATCAGCAGCATACAACGTAACCGGCGCCTGCATTGCCAGGCATCCCATCAGCGCTGCAAGCGCCAGACTTCCTGATCGTATCTGCACAAAAAACCTCCTGATAAATTTAAATAATCCTATAAATCTTAAAACGGCAGTTCAATATCCACGAAGGACACGAAGTTTCACGAAGATTCAACAGATTACAGGATACAAATGATTCACCCCAAAAGTTGTTGCTGTCTTAGCCTAAACAATCTGTTTTTCTTGGTGTTTCTTCGTGTACTTCGTGGACAACTGCTTTTCCTAGGATAAACCTTTAAAATCATTTGAACGGTGTTCAGCATCACCCCTGCGAGCTGACCCGGATGGTCATCCCCTTGGGCATCCCGTCCGGCAGCGGCTGGCTGAACCGCATGGCAGGCAACTGCTTCCGCAATGCCTCATCAACCTTGTCATTACCGGAAGAGTTCACAATTTTAAACTGCACCACCGAGCCCCGTGGATCAAGCTGCAGCCAGACCACCGCCTTATGCTTGCCCTTGGGTATGCCCCCCTCTTCATCCAGGGCCTTTTTGATCTTGCCCCACAGTTCATCCTGCACCTTTTTGGTGTACCAGCCATACTTGGCCATAAGCGACATACCGCTGCCGCCACCACCGCCGCCGCCCCCGATAATGGAACGTCCACCCTTACGGCCAGCCAGACCAAACCCGTCACTACCAGCCCCCCCCTCGGCATCAAGACCAAGCGGACCTGCCGGAGCATTGTCGGCCGGCTGATTGTTCTGGGGGGTATCCATCTGCTGCTGTGTCGGTGCATCCATCTGCTGCGTCTGCTGCGGTTTGGGGGCCTCAGGCGGCGGCTCAGGCGGCTTATCCTTCTGTTCCGGTGGCTTCATCAGCGTAACTGAAGAGATCTGCAGTTTTTTGCGCGGACCGCTGTCCGTCAAAAAGATCTTGAGCAGAAAACCGACTGCCAACAGCAGAACCACGCTGACGGCTCCCACCACCAGTATGCTCTTCAGGTCAATCCGCTTCTTTTTGTGCGTACCTTTTTTCATAGAGATCCCTGGCTACTTGACCAGCTTCTGCGTAACCAGACCCAGCTGGGTTATCTCCAGTTTCTGCAGCAGGTCCAGCACCTCAATAATATTCTTGTAGGAAACCTTCTCATCCCCCCGCACCACCACCGGCAGGTTCGGGTCGCCGGCCTTGAACTGGCGCAGACGGGTCTCCAGCTCGGTCATGGTCACCGGAAAACTGTCCAGAAAGATGGTACCTTCCGCAGAAACCGTAATCGCCTTGGTACTGGGCTTGATCTTGCTGGCCGCAGCACTGGCCTTGGGCAGGTTAATCTGAATCCCCTGCACCGAGGCAGTCACCACGATCATGAACACCACCAGCAGGTTCCAGGCCAGGTCCAGCAGCGGAACCACGTTGATCTCTACCAGTTCATCTGCTTCTTCTGACGGTCCCCTCATGATTGATCTCCGTAAGCGCCCTCAATCTTCACATGCAGCTCATCGATAAAGGTACGGTTGTTAGAATTGATCAGCTTTATTCTTGAGTTAAGAAATGAATAGGCAAACAGGGCCGGAATGGCCACAAACAGACCAAACAGGGTACAGGCCAGCGCGGAAGCAACACCCGGCGCAATGGCAGCCAGGTTTGCCTCACCGGATTCAGCCAGACTGGCAAAGGTGTTCATAACCCCCCAGACCGTACCCAGCAGACCCCAGAACGGACCACCGGAGATACCCAGGGTCAGCACCATCATCCAGGTGGAAAGCTGTTGCCCCTCCACAATACTGGCCCGGTCCAGCGCTGCCCGGTAGATATTGATCACCGATGGACTCAAACGGCTGATCTTCTCCGTGCTCTGCTTTTTACCCTCTAACCAGTTGATAATTTCATCGTGGCCTGCATGGTAAATCCGATACAGGGTTGAATATTCAAAATCCCCCTCTTCACTTTCGCTCACCAGAGCCAGTGGATCAGCGCTTCCCTTGAATGCAGTCAGAAATGCCTGATTGTCCCTTTGCACCTTCTGCAATAACAGGAACTTCCAGATAAACACGCCAATTGCCAGTGCCAGCATAAAACTACACAGACCGATGATCAGCCAGCCGTCCAGGGTAACCGACTTGGCAATTACCTTCATCAGGTGGATGGTCAGATCTTCACCGCCCCCTTTACCAGCCTCTTCAGCAAGTACGGCGGTCAGCTTGCCATCCTGGCTCTGACCGGCCACGGCAGCCTTAAACCAACCAGCAGCACGGGGGATGGAAGACAGCTCCAGTTCATCCAGATCACCAATAAAGCCGGACTTGCCATCAAGGGTTGCACCAATCCCCAGCTCAGCCGCAGGTGAAGGCAGCGCACCGGCAGCCATGGCAACAGAAGCAGCCTCAACACCGTTCAGGTAAACCGTCAGCTTCTTGCCCGGTTCGGCAGACACGGCCAGATGCTGCCAGGCATCAGCAGTCAGCCCCTTGCTGCGGGGAGTCACACTCTTGCCCACCCTGGCGGTAACACCGGCAGTACCAGCGGTTATAACAATGCCGTCCTTACCGTCATCCCAGGAAAACAGACGCCCATCAGCGCCGCTCGCGGCCGGCTTGACCCAGGCGGAAAAGCTGAACCCCTTGGCAAAATTCAGTGAGGGAGCCCGCTTCACCACCATCCGCTGGCTGCCATTCAGCTTGGCTCCGTTACCGATCAGGGTCGGCACCGCCAGGGCGCCGTCAAACTCAGCCCCGTGGTTGGCGTAGGCAGTGGCATCCTTGGGGGTGCCATCCTTCTGGTCAAAGTGAAACACTGCTGCCTGGGCTGTATCATAGGTTCCGCCGGAATCAGCGCCTGCAGCAGCACTGCTGTTACCGTAGTAGACCCAGATCGCATCCTGGGCAGCCTTACCGGCAATCTGGGGCACCTTCACCCAGAACAGGGCGATCCCCTGCTTGGGATCATACTTTTCCAGATGGTATTTCAGCGGGGTCTTGTCATCACTGCCCACAAAACGGATATCAGCGCCATCATCCTTGGCTGCCTCAAAGGCAAAATTACCACTGTGCAACCGCACCAGCACCGGCAGTTCAGCCAGGTTATCCGCAATGGCGGCCCCTTTATCCGTGGTATCAAAACTTACCTTGCGACGCTTTTCCCACTTGCCATCCCACCAGGCATCGGCACTGGTTGCCCCCAGCAGCAGCGAAAACGACACCACCAGCGCAGACAGCCAAAGCGCAACACCTCTTCCAGAAAAACCGGTCATCACTTCCTCCATTGTTTCAGATAGTTACTCTGTACCTGCAATTAGTTCCCCTATTTGGGGGGATTCTCGTCAAAGCCCAGCACCTTCACATCCAGCCAGGCGGTCACAAAGCTGTCCGCCTTGGCCATCTTCGCTGCTGTATCCTTGGTACCCATAGCCGTTGTCTCCATCAGCATCCTGCTGCCTTCATTCAGGGTACCGCCGCCAGACAGGTTGCCCAGATTGGTGGTTGTGGTTTGGACCGGCACCCCAACCGAAACACCGGACGATGAAATATTGGGGGCATTCAAGACCGTTTTAGCGCCAATAAAGACCTTGCCACCGTAGATACCGGCCTCACCGGCATCCACCAAACGGGCAATCAGCGTGACAGCCCCTTCTGCAGGTTTTGTAGGTCTCTTTCTTTTAGGATCATAAGGTGGAATGGAAGAAGCTGACTTGTAATTAGGGTAATTGCTCATATCCCATGCAGTAGGAATGTCTATACCTGAGTCGTAGGTCATGGCCCGCACCCCGCTACCCACCGAAGGGGGGCTGAAGCGGGTAATGTAGCTGCCGTCATCCCGCATCACCTTCAAGGATTGGGAAGGGTTGATGGCCCCCTTGGAACCGCGACCAGCATTAATGATCCCTTCATCACTCCAGACCGTAATATCGCCGCCGTAAAAAGTCATCAGACGGGATTCGTTTACACTCACATCACCACGGCTAAAGATATTGATGTTACCCCCCAGAGCAGTATAGACCCCGGTATTCTTCTGGCTGGAACTGTCATAGAAGGTACTCTTGCCCACGTTGAATTTTCCGCCGGTCATAATGGATATTTCATTCCCGGTCAGGGTACTGATCTGTGAAGAGACCATGTTGATGTTGCCTCTGTCCTCAAGACCGTTTTTAACAAGACCGTCCTCAACAAAGGGGTTGACCAGGGTAGTACGCAGTTCTTCCAGCTTGGCTGCTGCCGCTGTCTCCGCCTCTGCCTTGGCTGCTGCAGAAGTGGCGGCAACCCCCTCAGCCTTGATCAAGGCATACTCCTGCCCTCCTGCCTGCAGATCATTGAAGAAGGATGACAGCTTGTCAGCAGTATAGGACTTCGTCACCCCGGCCAGCACAAACAGATCGCTGCCATACTCCAAAAGCGCTGCGTTCTGGTGATTTCCGTAGGTCTGGATACCGCGTGTGGCACCCAGATCAATGTTACCGCCAGCGGCCACCAGAAACATACCGGGGCCGCCGTGCATGAAACCGGTATGGGTATAAACACCTTCAGTGGCGGACAGTCCTGCGGTATGCAGGGCAATATTGCCTCCTGCCGTGATGCTGGACAGATCATCACTGTTGATGTTCTGACCAACATAGTGCAGATCGGTAATATCACCACCGGCGCTGATCCGGGCCTGCTTGACCAGATCCAGATGCAGGTCGGTGATATTGCCGCCAGCAGTTACTCTGACCGGGTTGCTGGTATCCCGCACTGCGGTAAGTGACGTACTGTGTGCCTGGGTGTAGTTCAGCAATGCATCCATAATTGACTTGGAGCTGGCCTGTGCACCGTACACTTCGGAAGGGTTGAGATCAGACATGATCAGGCGTGATCCTACGGTGAGGAATGTAGCGCCTTCTGTCCCGATAATGTCGCCACCTGCCACCACATTCAGCTCTGCCGTAGCAGAGGGGGCCAGCACGAAGCTATTCCGCAGGGTAATGTTTTCTGCTGCCTGCATACTGAGCGATGCAGGCAGGATACGTCTTTCTCCGTGATCAGTACTGGATGAAGATGAATAGAAACGGTCTGCACCGGTCAAGGTAATATTACCGTCCAGAGAGTCCAGACTCAGGCTGCTCTCCGGCAGATAGGTAAGATCCCATTTTTTATAACTGGTGCTATAAGATGGATGGGCAATGGTGGGGTTGTCCACCGTACCCAGCCAGATATCACCCTGAGCACTAACAACAATATCCCTGGTGTAAGCCGCTGAGATAACCGGCACCTCCTCATCAGTGCCGAACCCACCCTGACTACTAAAGAAGGCATCACCGCTGCCGGACAGGAAGCGGCCGTTCAGGTTGGCTCCGCTGCTGACTGTCAGATTGCCGCTGCCGCTGCTGCTGGTTGGGGCAAAGGAACCGATCTGACCATTGATGCTGCCGCCAGCCTGTACCGTCACATCGCCACCGGCCATAGCGGCAATCCCCCGTAAACCGCCGGAAGTTGCGTAATCGGCATGCCAGTAGGGAATGGTTGTTGAACCTACACGCACTGAGGTTGTAGTATCCCAGGGGTTAAAACTGCTCGTACTGGAAATGGAAGACTTGATTGAACCGCCCAGATCAAGCAACAGATCTCCACCGTTTCCGTACGTGTAGTACTTGGTCATATCAGCGGTTGTGGCTGCCTCGCCGGTGGTACGGATCGCCCCCATGGTACTGCTGCCGTTCAGGTTCAGATCACCGCCAACAGCCAGATCAATGTCACCCACCGAACTCTGGATCACCCCGGCATTCAGGGTCAGATTGTTGCCCACCTCACCATGAATGGAACCACCATAGCTGGCCAGGGTATATTTCAAGTTGGTATTGATCATATGGCTGGAAAGTGCGGCCGTATTGATGATGGTATCGGCGCCGCTGGCAAAGCTGATATCGCCGTTTTCAGTATAGATACCGTTGGTTACGGTCAATTTGCCGCTACCCTTGTTGACTCCCAAAGGATCAGCCCCGGAAGCACCGGCCACCAGCCGCAGATCCCAGGAATCCTGCATACTGCTGCTGTGCAGACTGGTGCGGGCCGTCTTGAAGTCGGTAATCGCAGCGGACAGTGTCAGATCGCCAGCAGCCCGCAGGGTCAGCAGACCGGTCTCGCTTTTACCGTTTACCGTATAACGCCAATCTTTCAGATCCAGGGCTGCACCCAACGTCATGGCACCACTACTCTGGGCCTCAACACCGGGCTTAAATTTGAATGCATCCGTGTTAGCCATGGTCAGGCCAGACAACAGGTTAGTACGGTAACTGTTGGCGTTGGCCATGTAGCTGGTGGTGTCATTCTTCCATGTTGTAATGTTGGCAGCGGCGATGTTGCTCACCCCGGTGTAGACCTTGACCGCTTCAACCGCCACTTCAGAGGCCCCTCTGATCTCACCGTTCAGGGCCATCTTGACCCCGTTTGCCTGGGCAGTATCCCGCAATGCCCGCAGGTTGACCGTGCCGCTGTTGTCTGAAAGGTCCAGCAACGAACCGGAAGCCAGGGTCAGGGTGCCGCTGCTGCTGCCCAGACCAACCTCTCCACCACCGGTCACCTTCACCTGTGAACCGGCTGCCAGGGTCAGGTCATTGGCAGCGTACAGCTCCACCTGACCTTTGCCGCTTCCAGTATTGATCTGCCCCTCCAGAGTCAGCTTGCCAGCATCCGCTGCCAGAGAAACCCTGCGTGCTGTAATCTCATCGTCTGTCAAAGAATCAGCAACCGTCAGATCTCCGGTTCTACCCCGCAGGCTGATCTGCTCTCTAAAGCCGCCGCTTGCCAGGGTGGTCAGCAAGGTCCCGGTATCTCCAAAGGTTGCACTGTCCATGCTGAAGGAACCGCCGGTTGTAGTGCCGCTTCCCTTCAGGGTGTTGGCACCCACGGTTACCCCACCGGTTGCAGCGGTCAGGCTGATGCTGCCGCTATCCCCCTGGCTGCCAGCCGAGACATCCAGCAGCGCCCCATTAGTAATGGTGAGTGCGCCATTGGTTGCCGTGGCCACAATGCTGCCCCCTGCGCCGGTGGCAGAACCCCGGTTCAGGGTTTGTGAGCCGGCATCAAAGGTCAGACTGTTGGTTGCATCAAACTTCAGGGTGCCGGACTGCATCTCCACCGTGCCGGCCTGGGTAATATCAGCAGCCTTAAAGGCCAGACTACCGCCGGGGGTCATGCTGGTTCCGGCTGTACCGGTTGACTGATTGATGGTCATAGTATTGGCTGCCTGCACCAGCACCTTGGCAGGCAGGTAATTCTTGTAGGTCCGGTCTGTTGAGGCAACCGTGGTAATCCGGGCAGCATTAAGATTCAGGCTTCCGGAACTGTTCAGGGTACCGTTACCCCCCAGAGTCAGGTCATTTGCAGCTTTCAGAGCCGTGGTCTTGAAACCGGAGATGGTAATATCCCCCACATTGGCAGCTGAGGTTTCCGTGGGATGGCTCAGGTCAACCGCAATGCTTTTGGCCTGCAGGGTCAGACTGGTATTGTCCTTGGCTGTTGCCGGGGTGGCGGTAACACGGGTGCCGCTGTTTTTCAGGGTCAGGTTGGCAGCGCTGACCGTGGCAGTAATATCGGTTGTATCAGCCACAAAACCGGCTGCGTTAATGGTCAGATCCTTGGTGGTGGCCAGGTTTGCGTTGCTGGTAAAGATCAGGTTATTGCGGCTTTTCAAACCAATGGCCGGGCCAAAGGAGTTCAGGATATCCCAGAGTGCGAGGGTCAGGTTAAGGCCGCTGACTGCCGGCAGACTGTTGCCGTCGTTTACCACAATATTCTCGCCGGTCAGGTTGACCAGAGCAGTGTTAACGGTTCCCTTCATATCCAGAGCATTCAGCACCTCAAAATCAATGCTCTTGGTACCGGTCAGGGTTGTACCCTCTGCTACGGTCACACTACCGGTGGGGCTGGCCAGGGCCAGGGTCTCGCCACTTAAATTGCTGTTTGCCTTGACCTCCACCAGATTTTTGGCCTGCAGGGCCAGATTACCATCAACCGCCAGACTGCTCCCTTCGGCAATGGTCAGGGTGTCAGTTGCGGTGGTGCTGCCCAGGGTGACTGATTTGAAGCCCTGACCGGAAAGTGCATCACTGGAAACCGACACGGTCCCCGTCAGGCTGGATGGGATGGCGTTGTTGAAGTCAATGCCACTGGTGGCGGAGCTGCTGTTCTGAACCGTCATGTTTGTACCGGCCAGACTGATGCTGCCGCCGGTATAGGTGTGTTTTGTGTCGCTGGCCAGGGCTTGGGCCCGAAAGGTTCCGTCCAGCAGAATGGTGGCGCCATTGATCGACACATTGCTGCCATTGCCGGCAATAATCTCTGAAGACTTGGTAAACTCCCCTTCTTTCAGCACATCCGTTGCCAACCGTACGGTATAGCCACGGTAGCGGCTACTGCTGACACCGGTATTGGCCTCGCTCAGGTAGCCGGCCATAATATTGTATCCTTCGGTGGTCCGGTTACTGCTACCCGGCGCCACATACCCGCCAGCATCACTCACAATCAGAGCATTTGACAAAAAGGCATACCGTTCCGGCACAATGGTATACATACCGGCTGCTATGCCGTTGCCACCTGCCAGATAGATGGTCTGCCCACCCAGTGGCGCGGTTGCCTGGGGTACTACCACAAAACGTCCGCTTACCTTAAGCGGATCAACCGACCCGGCTGCACCGGGAAAGAACTGGTAGGCAAAAACACCGCCACCGCCCGACACATCCACCAGAGCACCGTTCGCCTGCACCACTTCCCGCTGATCAGTGCCTGACACAGTTGTGTCGTTGATATAAACGCCGTTGGCGGTTCCACGCCATTTGGCAAGATCATCCACCGAAGCAATTACAACCTCTCCGGCAGTGCTGCCGTTTGTCGGCAGCACCAGATTACCGTCGCTGTCAAGATAGCCCAACTGCACCGTATCGCTGGTCCCCTTAGTGCTGGTGATGCTGTCCGGTGCCAGATAGACCCGGCTGCTGTTGCCGGTGGCGTTCAGGCTGATTCTACCCAACGGCGCAATCAGGTAACCGGATTGATTGATACCGTTTTCCGCCTCAACCGTCAGGCTGCCACCGGCAGAATCCAGAAAACCGTTGGTGGCACCACCGGATGAGAGAATTGTAACGCTGCCTCCGGTTGATTTAATCAGGAATTCCGAAGGAATCATTTTTGTATAGGAGTCGGTTGTGTAGGCGTAGTTCTTGGGATAGACCCGGGCTGCCTTCAGGGTCAGGTCGCCGGCTGTTTTAAGCTCACCTCTGAAAACTGTATTGGTACCGGTTATAACCGACTTTTCAGTGGCACTGATATCGCCACTGGCGGCCAGGGTGGTTGCGCTGAAACCACCCAATGCCACACTGCCGGAAAGGTCAATGGTGTTAGCGCTCAGGTTGAGTTGAGCCGTACCGCTTGTAGCTGACTTGGTGGCATACGTACTGTTGGTCAGGTTAATCCAGGGGGCGTACAGGTTGATGATGCTGTTATCAGTGCCGCTGATCAATGGCGCATCCAGAGTCAGCCTGCGGCCGATCCGCTGATCCATGGAGCCGGACAGGATCAGTTCATTACTGCTGCCAAAGCTTATGGCATCAAAACCAGCGGCAAGGTAGGTGCCAATCTGGGAACCGGTCACGGTCAGGGCATCACTTGATGTGCTGATCCCCAGAGTTCCCCCTTTGGTGCCTGCCAGATGAGTGGCAGCCTGCAGGCTGCCCTGCAGATCAAGGGAGACGCCACTGATGGTAACACTACCGGCCGAACCGGCCACTGTGGTACTGCTGGCGCTTAAGCCATCGCTGTTCGGCACGGTCACAGTGACCTGTTCAGCGCCGGAAACATCAGCCACAGCCCCTTGTGCCATGCGAACCGTACCGTAACCAGAACTAAGATTGATACTGCCGCCATCCTTGGGGGTAGTTTCATAAAACTTGCTGGAACCCAGCTTCAGGGTTACCGGTTTATTGTAGCCACTGGCATCCAGCAAGGCAGTGCTGCCGATGGTCAGATCCCGTGCCGTACTATCCAAACCACTTGCCTTCACGGCAATGGTACCGCTGTTACTACGCAGGGTACCATCCAGTACCACAGCAGGCGCACTCAGGCTGATGGTCCCTTCCGGTGCAATGGTCAGGTCAGCGCCCTGCGCAACGGTCAGCAATGCAAGATCAGCCTTACTTTGAATCCCGCTGCTTTCAAGATAGGTGGTATCGCTATAGTCCAGCGTGACACCGGCTTTCAGGGTCAACCCCATATTGCCGCTCAGTCCGGGGTCTCCGGTTACTGCCACCTGGGATGACGACCCATCAACCGCCAGCCTGGCCAGGGTGGCAGGCAAACGGGTCCCCTCTTCTACGGTCAGGCCAAAAACGCCGGTTAGGTTCAGGGTAGCAAATCCGCTGTCCAACAGTTGTTCGGTACCCAATACCGTACCTTCCGATACGGCGCGGTACTGGTTGGCCAGGTTCATCCAGTTGCTCTGGATACTGAGATTACCGCCCTTCTTGCCCACCATCGCCTTGCCGCTGATGATTGCCCCCGTCTGCAGATCCACACTGGAACCGGCCAGGGTCAGGCTACCGGCATTGCCAGCGGTAACCTTGCCTTTTTTATCCAGGGTATAGCCAGCATCAACAGACAGCAGCGCCCCCTGTTGCACCTGAACTCCAATTCCCAGTCCAGTCTTATCCTTGATGCTGATACTGCCACCGTTCACGTAGTTGGCAGATTGGGTATCGGTAAAGTCCCTGTTCTGCAGACCTGCCGTCGAAATACTGCTACCTGAAGCGATAACGGCCTGGGAGGAGGTTGGCAAGGTTACTGCTGTTCCATCAACCACAATATTATCAAGCAGACTGATATCCACCGTACCTGAGGGCACGGTAATACTGCCGTTGTGCTGAACCTGCTGGGCCCGCAATGTCACCGAACCACCGGGCTGCAGGGCCAGGTTACTGTCTGCCGTGGTGGTGATACTGCTGTTGGTATAAATCTGCAGATTTGAAAGTGCATTTTGCGGCATACTCAGCTTGCTGCTACTGATCACCGAGGTTGTTGTACTACCCACAGGTGTGCTGAATTTCTTTTCGTCATACCCGGTAATAGCACTGGTTTGGGCTTCGGCTGTTTCGGTAATGGTGACGCCATCAAGCACCTGATTTGCTTCGCTGCCGTAACTGTAGGCACCCAGCATCAGGGTACCGCCGTCCGGCATCTTCAGGCCACGGGTCAGGGCATTCAAGCTGCTGTCCCGGATCTCATCCAGACGGGTTTGAAACAGGCCCCTGGTAACACTGCTATTGATTGTACCATCCAGCAGCAGTTGGCGGGCCTGCAGGGTCAGCTTGCCGGCATTGCCCCCTTCATCAAAGGCCGGTACCGGGTTAAAGAGCCGGTTAGCACCACCAAACCAGAGTCCGGAATATTTTTCATTTACCCCGAAACGGTTATAGGTTTTGGTATAGTTGCCCAGAATGCGCGTATAGGACAGATTTGAAGGAGCATTGTTCAGGCCATAGACCTTGGTGCCATACACCAGCATGGTCTGACTAAGGTCACCGGAGGAATAACGGGTAACACCGCCAGAGATATCAATGGTGGCCCCGTCCTTCATCACAATATCGCCTTTATGGGCGTTTATCTCCACACTGCCGGCATTCACGGTCCACTGCTGGGCAACAGCCGGTTGCCGGGTTACAAGACTGGAGAGATTGGCAAGGCCGGTACCGGTCAGGGCACTGGCAGTAACCGTCGCCCCACTCAGAATACCGTTCTTCTGGTTCTGGCTATCCCGCAGTTCATTGCTGGTCAGGGTTGTACTGATCAACTTATCGCTGATCGACAGGAGCGCCCTTGAACCGCTGACATCAATCAGACTATTGGTACCCAGAAAGACCCGATCCTGAGCATTCAGCTGCACCTTGGCGCCAGGAGCAACAATGCTGCCCAGGTGTTCGATCCCCTCAACCGTAGTCCCGTACACCTGCGAGACAACGTTTGGATTGCTGCTGTAATCAAGCCCTGCCAGATGAATCCAGGTGTTATAGGCAAAATTGCCGTCTTCGTCATACACAAAGCTGCTATCCAACAGTTCAGCAGAATCAGAGACCGGTGTGGCGGTGACACTGCCAACGCCGGTGGTGACCCGTTCTTTGGCCAACAGTTCAATGGTGCCGTTGCGCTTGACCGTGCTGATGGAGCGGATCAGACCGTTCTGGGTCACCCGGTTGCCGTACATCCCCACCATCCCCTGGTCCGCAATCAGCTTGCCGGTTGTCTCGTTCAGGGCATCAGTGCCGATTTCCACACCGGTCACCTTAACAGTCAGCGCCCCTTGGCGCAGGGTGTCTGTGCTGGCACTGTAGGCAGGTGAAAGATAGACCTCCTTCCCGGCCACCAGGGCGATCTGCCCGGCCGGGGCAGTGATGGTACCGTGGTTTTCCACGGCACCGCCTACCAGGAATACCCCGCCCTGCTCATTGGTGGTGCCGCTGCTGGTAATGGTACCTGTATTCGAAATTACCCCGCCGCCGGTTGCGTACAGGTTGTTGCTGAGTCCGTTCCAGCTTTCTTTGGTGAATCTGGTCAGATTCAGGGAGGTGGTTTCATCCAGAAACAGACCGGGGTTGCCCCAGATATCCAGACTGGTCTTGTTTGACGGGTCGTCCGCATAGGCAGACGAAGCGGTGCTGATCAGCTTCTGCAGATCCATCTTCAGCGAGCTGGCCACCAGAGTATGCACATCCACCTTGGAATCGGGTCCAAACAGGATGCCGTTCTGGTTTAGCAGGTAAATCCGGCCATCGGCCTTCAGGCTGCCGTAGATCTGGCTGGGGTTGATATCATAGATCCGGTTCAAGGCTGCCCAACTGGTCTGGGACACTCCTTGAGCGTTTTTCTGGCTGAAGTAGACCGAGGCACTGACCCCGATATCAAACTTGTCCCAGTCTATGATGGCCCGCGAAGCGGTCTGGGTAACCGTCATACTGTTGCCGGAGGTGGCAACCGTGGCGTTTGACTGCATACCACCGTTTTTCAGTTGCGGCAGTTGATTGGCTGTCACGGTGGGCAGGGTAAACTTGCCGTAAAAACCGGGAATAACCGGTGGTCCGGCCTGGGCCACCATCGGTAAAAAAAGCTGATTGGCCAGCATTGCCAGGGCAACCCCCTGCATGGGGCGACTGAATCGCTTCTGTTGTTTCTGCTGCTTACGCTTGGTACGTCCTGCCACGGCACACCTCCCTGTTCTCCCGGTACTTCAGTTCACCACTGATTCCTGTCACCAGACCAGCTTGACTTTAAAATTGATCCGGCTGCTGCCTGCCGGGGTACGGCTGGTCTTCTCCAACGCAAAACCACCATCAAGCTGATACTCTACCCACTTGGTTATGGTGCCGCGCATACCGGCCCCCACCCCCTGCAACAGAGTCTCATGTTCCTGCCCTGCCAGCGGTTCCATCACCCAGAGTGAGGCCAGGTCATGGAACAGATAGGGCCGTGCGGTCAGCCAGGACCAGCCCACCAGCTTGCCCAGATCCGGCGCAATCGCCTCCAGACTCCAATGCAGGCCGGAATCAGACATGGCCTCACTCTCGCGGTAGCCCCGCACACTGTCCATGCCACCGGCGGAAAACTCTTCGTTTGAGACCAGCGGTTCACTGGCAAGCTGACCATCAAGCTTGGCATTCAGATCAAACCCGGCCCCTAACGGCTGCCGCTGCTCCAGCCCCAGGGTGGCGGTCAGATAGTTGGCCCGCCCCTTGAACCGCTTATCGTTAAACTCGTCCTGATCAGTCACCGCACCGCGGAAGGTCATGGCAACCCCGGCATTCAACAGGGTCAGCGCCTTGCTTTCCGCGTCAAACAGACTGCCGCTGTAGGCCAGCGACACCGGCATATAACTGACCGGGGTACGGACATCAGCTGATTCAGTGGTCAGCACATCTTCAAAATCCTTGTAGTCAGCCCCGAAGGTTAACGAATGGCTATAGGCCCCTTTGCCAGCCAGGGGCAGCAGATAGCGCCCGCCGATCACCATCCCTTTACCGGTGGAACGGAAGCCGTCCCCCACCGGACTTTCACTGCCGGTCCACATACCGTACAGAATAAAGCGGTGGTCACGGTTCCAGGGCAGCGGCAGCATATAGGTGCCGTTAAACACCTTCACCTGACGGGTATCCTGGGGTGACATCTGGTACTGCAGCGACAGGGAATGTTCCTGCTGCCAGAGGTTGTCGTAGCGGACCTGACCGGTCAGCCGCAGTTCACTGCTGCTGTGTCCGGCCTTGTTGTTCAGTTCCAGACTGCCGTGCAGCGGCAGCTGGTCTTCCACCTTCACCTCAAAATCAACCGTACCCGGTTCCTTGCCCGGCCCCATGCCGGGGGTCACCTTGCGATCCGGGTTTACATTAATGGCGGTAAAATCCTGCTTGATATCCGCTGATGACACCTGCTTGCCGGGGGTCAGCGACGGCAGCCGCTCCCGCAGCATCTCCGAAGAGAACCAGCGGTTGCCGGTAACCGTCACCGTACCCACCTTGCCTTCCAGCACCTGCAGTTGGATCACCCCGCCGTCGGTACTCTGTTCCGGTATGTTCACCAGCACTGCCGGGTAGCCGCTGTCGTGGTAGAACTTTTCCAGCTGGTCGCGGGCTGCTTCAACATCGGCTGATTTCTTCTTCTCGCCGGTCAACAGTGCCAGCATCTCGTTGATCCGTTCTTCAGGAAAGAGGGTGTTGCCACTGACGTAGAAAGAGCGGATCGGAAAGCTGTAATCACCGGTCTGCTCCGCTTCAGCAGCAGGAGCCTTTTCTTCTGTTGATGGCGTGGCAGCCAGCTCCACAGACGCCTGCTCTGTAACCGGCTGGACCGGTGGCGTCTCAACCCCCTGCCGGACCCGTACTGCACGGGCCTCATCGCTGCTTAACAGCCCCTGCTCCTGCAGCGCCTCCAGCAGTTGACGGCGTTCCTGATCTGTGGGTGTCGGTTCCGGTAGTGCAGGCGCAGCCACAACCGGCAGGGCAACCGGTTTAGCCGCCTCAACAGCATGCCGTTCAAGCAGCCCACGGGCTTCTTCAGGGCTTAACAGACCCTGTTCCTGCATCTGCAGGATAAGGGTCTGCTGATCCAGATTAGCGGCAACCGCACCGCTTATACATGACAGCGCAAGGCCCAGACTCAGGGCCGAAATACGTAAGAATCGGTACTGCAGGGTACACCTCCCGAACAGATCTCTTTAAAACCCAAACCGGCCGTTATTCACGCAAGCCGCGAAGCTCGCGATGAAAATCAAGCAAGTACATAAAAATAAGGAACAACCCTACAGGTGAAACCATTACATGCCGTAACCACATGATTTTACTCTCCGCGTCTCCGCGCCTCCGCGTGCAACTGATTTTCTGGTTCACTTTCCTTGTGCAGGTACAGCTGTCAGCTGATCCAGCAGCCAAGCCATCCGATCAGCATCGGCATAGCCGTCAATCCGCTCTTGGACCGATCCGTCTGGGTTAAACAGCAGCACCAGCGGAAAGCCTTTCTGGCCGTATTTTTCCATGTAGGACTTGTCCTTGTCAGAATTGATCCTGATCCAGTCCAGCCGGTCACGGCGCAGGGCGATACGGGGGTCAACAAAGGTCTCGGTCTGCAGTTTCTTGCACCAGCTGCACCAGTCGGCATACAGCAGCAGCAGGGCCGGACGACCGGCAGCCTTTGCCGCTGCCAGACCTGCGTCATGCTCTTCCTTCCAGGCTGGCGGACCAGCAGGCAGCGCGGCTTTGGGGATGAGTGCAACCGCTTCAATCTCAAGCTGCAGGGTCACACCGGCCAGGGGATGGTTGCGGTCCACCGTAAAGCTGTCCGTGTCCACCTCTGTGATCCGGCCCGGCTTGTCTTCCAGGGTAAAGGCCGCGCCGATCCGGGGATGCAGGGTCAGGACAAGGTACTTTTCATCGGATTTCAGGCTCAGGTAGCCGAACGGCTCGTCAAAGCGTTCCTGTTTGGGCAGTTGCAGTTCCAGCTGAACCGCCCGTTCTGTCACCTCTTTGACCTGGGCCGGTACCCAGGGGGTCAACGGCACGCTCTTGCCCACTACCGGAAAGGTCTTGAACCGTTTCAGGTACTCATCCGGCGGTAGAGAAATAGTGCGGGGAATCCGCCGTACCAGAGGCAGCTTCAGTTCCAGGGCCGGATTTTTAGGGCCAAAGGCCTGTTCCGGCTTGAGCTGTACTGTTTTTTTACTGCCCGGCTCCATGTTGATCAGGGCTGCGCTGAAACCGGGCAACAGGTCTGCAGCTCCCGGCACCAGTTCAGCCGGGCCAAACTGCGCCGGGGCAGCATAGCCAGCATGACGGGTCTGTTTGGTGTCATTGGCAAGATCAGCCCTGGTGGTCCGCACCAGTTGGCCATCCAGGGTGGTAAGGGTGTAATTAACCTTCAGCAGATCACCAGGGGCAGCGCCAGAAGCGGTAAAGCCGGGGCAGACCATTCCCAGCAGGGTCAGAACGGTCAACAGTGTACGGATCATGGCTGTGCTGCTCCTTTGGTTTCAGCAACCGGCCCTGCCGGAAGCGGGGTTATGGTGCAGGTCAGTTCTGCACCGCCAAACGGGTTGGTATAGTCAATGGTAATGGTGCGGTCTGTTACCCCGCTGATGATGCCCAGCATCGGGCCGGTCCGCACCAGACTGCCCACAATCGGTTCAATCCTGATCTCATAATTAGCGCCGCCATCTTTCAGATGGGCCGGACCATAGGGGGTGTTAAAGGGGCCGCTTGAGACCGGGCTAAAACGGATCAGCACCTGTTTATCATCCACCTCTGCCACCGTGCCCGGCACCCTGGGGTCAATCACATAGGGGTCACCCACCACAGCAGCTTTGCCCTTGCGGCTGCGGTACTGCTCCGGGGTCAGACGCAGTTCCTTCATCCGGTTCCAGACCCTGGCCACCTGGGCAGTGCGCTGGCTGCCATCGGGGCGCAGTATCGGTCTGGCCCGCAGCGGAACCGTTGTTGGCTGTTCCATGGTCATGCCGGGCAGGGCCAGGGACAACCCCACAGCCAACACCGGCTCAAAATCTTCCTGATCAGTCTTTTTACTGATTTCAGGGGGTTGACCGGCAATCAGGCGCAGCGGCCCCGTTTTTTTGGGGGGTAACCAGGCAGCGGACCGTGGTCCGGCCGGGTCTGCCTCACTGGCAGCCAGCAGTTCACCGTTGGGGAGCGAGCAACGGAACTGCACCAGCAGTTCCTGCCCCTGCTCAACCCGCGCAGTGGCGCAGCCGGACAGTGTCAGCAGCAGCATCAGATACAGCAGTTTTTTTCCAACCGTCTGGAGCATGGTGGTTTCCTTGGTAAAAAATGGTATCGAGGCACCCTAGCAGAACTCTGTTGCAGTCAGGTGGCGGTTAGCCAACATCAACGCAACAGTCAGTCGAATAGACCTGTGAAACACAGAGCAACTGAGCAACCGAGTAAAACCAAAGAAGAATTTTCCTAAAAAAACCTTTTACAAGTGCATCTTTTTGAAAAACAGAAAACAGCAGTGCATATCCACGAATGACACGAAGTTTCACGAAGATCAGGCAGTTACAACAAACCTGAAAAAATCAGTTGAAACACGGAGACACCGAGAACACAGAGGAATCAGAGGGGTTTAGAAAAATTTTGGCAAACCCGCCTGGTGAACAAGAATGACGTCTGATTTTGCTCGAACTTACTGTTTTTTGTTGTCTCCGTGTCTCAGTGCCTCCGTGTTAAATGCCGTTTGTAGGATAAACAAACAATTCACCCAAAAGATGTTTGCTCATTTGTTATAAACAATACGTTTACCTTCGTGCTTCTTCGTGAACTTCGTGGACAACTGTTTTCCCCTGGTTTCGTGCAGATCAGGTTCACCGAACAGCCGTTGACTCTTTCTGTTGTTGTTCAAGCTGCCTGATCTTTGCCAGCAGCGCGGTTGCTCTGGTTTTGCGTTCTCTGGTCTGTTCCGGGCTCTCTCCGGGCTGGGGCATCCGCAGGTTGTGCAGTTCTTCCCGCAGCCCCTGCAGTTCTTGCTGTTCAGCGCTGCCAGCAGCAGGCTGGCCTGTTGCTGGCAGCTGTTCCGGGCTGCCAATGATCTGCACCACCAGATGGTCGTCATACTCTTCAATCACGGTCTCTGCTGCTGCCTGGCCCTGCAGCAGCACCAGCAGCAACAGTAACCCGTAATACGCTACAGACATGGGGCACCCCGTTCAGCAGAATCAGACAAACAAAAAGAGCAGCACCCCGGGAGGAATCGGGGTGCTGCAGTCACCACAAAAGTACAGCTAATTACCGGTTGTTACACCAGCAACAACTTAAGGTGTACCGGGGATGCTGGCACCAATGTATGCAGGGTATGAGCTGTCGTTATCCTTGTTGAATACCATTTCAGCCTTGGCAGCCCAGTAGGCAGCCTTGGTACCAGGCAGGTGGGCCGGGTCAGCAGCATAGGTGGCCAGGGCCTCAACCAGAGTGTGCTGTGCAGTGTCCAGACCAGCCTTCTCATACATCCACTGGTTGGTGAAGAAGTCATAGGCGCCATTGCGGATCAGGTTGCGGGCAGCAGGGATACCATTGTACTTCAGGGATACGGTGTTGGTCAGGTTGGCCTGATCAGCATCAGCATAGCCAATTGCGCCAGCCAGGGCATTGATGCAGGCCATCTCATCACCAGAACCATCGTTAAAGTAGATGGTGGGGCCACTGGTATTTTCAGTGGTGGCAACAGCTACAGGTGCAGAACCGTTAAAGATGACCTTGTCCAGGGTTGAATGGGTGCCTGAACCAGCATGACGCAGACAGGCCACCAGGGTGTTGTCGCCGCCATCAACAGCATAGGAAGCGCCAAAGTCGGTCCAGGAGTAAACCTGACCACCAAAGATCTGCACAGCCTGCTCACGGGTGATGTTGCTGATGGTGTTGCTGGTGCAGTTTACGCTGGCGCCGCAATCAGCAAGCTTGGTGTCTTCAGTACAGAGGTTGCCGGCAAAGGTGCCGGATTCGCAGGTGGATACTTTAATTGCCTTGTTGGCAAAGAAGCCGAACGGCACCACCAGCGGCTGGTAGGGGGTCAGACCAGTGGTGGCAACACCACTGAAGGAGCGCGTAACCTCAGAGCCAACAGCACCCAAGGGGCCTTTCAGTCTACCGTAGGAGCTTTGGACAAAGGATTCACCAGCCACGTCAGAGGCAGCCAGATGTACGTCCTTGCAGGAGGTAGCGGTGCTGCCGTAGGCGGTCTTCATCTTGCGCTGATACATGTTGCCGCCGCACTCATTAACAGCCTGGGAATTAGTGCTGCCGGTAACCGCAAAGATACCGTCATAGGAGGCCTTGGAGGAGTAACGGATGGTAACCGTATCAGTACCGCAGGTACCTGTGGTGATACCGTTTTTGCTGTCACCGTCATTTTGCACACCGGTGCAGCCACGGGACTCAAGGAACGGCTTGGCAGCAGCGTTCCAGAACAGGAACTGGGCAGATGCGCCATAGAGGTTAAGATCAATGCTTGCTGCCTGGGCAGCGCCGGACAGTGCCAGCAGTGCAGCGCCAGCCATAAGGGTCTTTTTAACAGGTGCTTTCATGGTCGTTGTTTCCTTTTTATAGTTAGATGTAAACCCCCTCCTGATTCAGGAGGGGGCAGGGGGTGGTTAGGCTTCTTTGTTCATCCGACGACGCAGACCAACCAGACCCATCAGGCCTGAACCCAGCAGCCAGGCAGCAGCAGGAACCGGAGTCTGGGGGCCATCCATCTTGTTGATTACGGTGGAACCATCAGCCAGCATGGTCAGGGTAAAGGCCAGGCTACCAGCGCTGGCAACGTTGGTGTTGGTACCGGTCCAGGTAAAGAAGTTCTGCTCAACTGTACCACCGGCAGTAGCCAGGGCAGCCAGGCTGGCAATACCGTTGGTGTTTGTGTTGGAAACCATGCCGGCATAGTTTGGACCAAGAACAGCTGAAAACTTGGTGTAGAAGGTGTTTGCTCCGGACTTGTTGGCCAGCTTAGCTGAGTCAGCGGTGACCATGTTTGCATCATAGGCACCGTTTGTCGGAGCTGATGCCATACCGGAAACTGCCTGTGCAGCGGTTTCAAAGTTGCCGTACTTACGAGCTACGTTGCTGATGCTTTCCAGACCTGATGCCAGACCAACCCACTTGCCGTTAGCTGAATCAAAGGTGAAATAGGCTACCCGCAGGTCAGACATCTGGGTGGTGGAACCGAAGATGGAGGTCTGAACTGCATCAACGCCAGCACCAACTACAATGTTCTTCTCACCGCCAGCAGTACGGCTCAGGATGCTGGAAAAGCTACCCAGGTCAGTTGCATACTCAACCGAACCAACAGTGTCATATACCACGCGGATCAGGTCGCCGTTATCAATGGCAGCCATTGCGTTGCCGGACAGACCCAGGGTAAGGGCGGCTGCTGCGGCAAGTTTAATCATGTTCTGCTTTTTCATTTTCCTGTTCTCCCTTTGTGTAGATGATGCGATTTGTGTTGCTACAGCTTGGTGTTACTGAACCTATTGTACGACTGAACCTTGCTTACTGCTTCTGCTGCGCCGGGTACTACGGTACGACTATTCAGTTGTATGTATGTCTCTGCCTGCTGTGCCCTTTGGGTTGATCCCCGTATGCCCCCAGCGGGGCCTGTGGCGTCGCTTATAGTGTTGTCGCCCTGGGTGGAATCATGCGCTAAGGGTTAGCTGACGGCGCAGGCTGCCGTCACACATTGAAACCTTCTAAATGTCCTTGACTGCCGGCTCTGTTCCCTCCTTTCCCGATAGATTTTGCATTTTGAACAAAAAAAGCCCGAATCGCTCCTCCCTCAATGGGGTGGAGATCGATTCGGGCTTTCTGGGGCCCGGACTACACACGGGTCAGCAAAGTACCTCGAATATTGGTACGCTCTATTCTGTTGTATCAGCTGCCTGGCCGGGTTACTTCAGGATCTCTTCCAGTTTCTCGATCCGTGAAATGCCGCCCTGACTTAAGTGGACCTTGACTGAGCCGGTGAACTGTTCCTGCACCAGCTTTTCCAGTACCACCACCAGACGATCCAGTTTTTCAGTATCCGAGCCGTTGCGCCGGCACGGTATGGTCCGTTTCATCTTGAGCACTGAGCTGCCTGACATGATGCCTGTCCTTTATAACCTATCTTTATTGCATCTGTGTGACGGCTTACAAAACTTTAAGAAACGATTTTTTGTACCTGTTTTTCTTTTCCAATCGTTCCTGCGTGACTAACGGTATAGCACCTGATTGTTGAAGACGTGTGTCGGTCTTCACACTTCTTTGTTAAAAATCCGGGGTCGTTTCCTGGGCTGCCATAACGTTGCCAAACCAGAGCAACAGGTCGCAAACCGCGCAGGTAACGGCCTGAACGGTGTAGCGGGTGGGCGGATAGCGGGGCGGTACGCTGGTGGCATGGGCGCCGTTGTCGCTGGTGATCTTGTAGATAAGTTCTGAAAAGCGGTCAATAATCCGGTAACGTTCCACCAGTCCCTGTTCTGCCAGGTGTTTGTAGATGTAGGTGACCTTGATTTCCCCCACAATCAGTTGATCCGGCACCCAGGTCTTGTTGACCCGGTTAAGGGTCAGGTAGACCGTTTCCTGCAGCCGCCGCAGGCTGCCCAGCATGGCCCGGATGATGTTAAGGTCGTTGCTTTCAAGCTGTTTGAAGATGCCGATCAGTTCCTGTTCTGCCTCCGGGGTCAGGTAGCGGGCCACCACGCTGAAAACTTCCGGATGGCGGGTGCGGTATTTAAGGCCATCCAGCTTGGCTGCTTCTCCGGCCAGAAACCTGAGCAGGTCATCTTCCCCCTTGCCTTTTGAAAAGACCGCCATGGTGCCTCTGAACAGTTCTGAAAGGTTTTTGTACTGGGCCGGTTCACCGGTAAGCACCACGGCAGGCAGGTGGGGCGCCTTGTCTGCCAGAAAGCGGGAGGCGGCAATGATAAAGCTGTTATCCGGCACCCGCTGGCCCCGTTCCCGTAAACAGATAACATCAAGTATTACCCCGCACAGTTGCGCCCCTGCATCCCCCAGGACTATTTCACGGGCATCTTCAAGGTTTCCGGCATGGCGCAGTTCAATGCCGAACCGTTGTGCGTTGCGGTGCAGCGCCTCAACATAGGCGCGGTCATCATCGATGATCAGTACCGGTACCCCGGTGTCAACTGTTTGCATGGTTTGCATGGTTTAAATCCTTTTGGGCAGCGTAATGCGGAAGTGCAGCGGTTGCTTGTCACGGATAATCTGGAATGTGCCGTGGTGGGCCTCTATGACCTTGCCGATCCAGGCCCCACCCAGCCCTTCACCGGGACTGGCATGGCTTTTAGTGCCAAAGGTCAGAAAATCCCGTTCAGTGAGGTTGGCCGGAAACGGTACCCCATTATTGGTGTAATCCAGGGTGACCGCCTTGAGGTTTTCCTTCAGCCTGAAGGTGATGACCTTGTTGCGTCTGGTGCAGTTTTCAGTGAAGCCGTGTACCTCGGCATTGCGGATCAGGTTGTTGATCGCCTCTACAAATGAGGCCCGGTGCAGGCGTAGCGGATGCCGCAACTGGCTGAAGACCTCAATCCGGTACTCTTTGGTGTGATAGGGCGGCACGATCTCTTTCAGGAACAGTTCCCCCAGATCCAGTTCTTCAAAATCTTCCGGGCTGATCTCTCGCCCCACCAGTTGCCGGGCGTTGGCCACCACATCACCGATCTGGTTCAGGCTCTGCAGGGTTTTGTGCAGGGCATCGCCCACGGTTTCATGGCTGCCGTCCAGCAGTTTCCCCGGCAACTGCTGCTGCAGGGTGCCCTGTTGTTCCAGGTGCCGGATAACGGTTTCAAGGGGGGTGCGGGCTATCAGCAGCTGCGGCTTGACCCCATGGGCGATATGGCTGACTATTCTGAATTCTGAATCCTGCTTTTCAGTGACGATCAGCGCCTGCTGTTCCAGTTTGGAACGGCGGGTGTAGTAATCAAAGGAGGTGATCAGGATGATACCGAACACCACCGGCACCCCGTTGATCAACATGCCGTAACGGAACAGCAGAAAGAGGGTTAACGGAATCAGCAGCCCCAGAAAGACCAGGTTGCCGACAATACGGCGGTACAGCGTTAACGGAAAGGCCGCTATGGAGGCAGAGATGAGCACCACAATATGATCCAGCAGCAGGCCGGGCCAGAACGGCAGGACCCCTTTCTGCTGGTTGATAATGGCCATGTTGACCACACCGATCAGCAGCACCAGCAGGTAGGACAGTTTGGCCCAGATCAGGCTGGAACGGATCAGGTGGATCAGGTAGAAGATGGCCAGGCCGATACCAAGATCAACCAGAAAGACCGCTGTCTTGGAGGAGTAGTAAAAGGTCCCCCCACCACTGCGGCTTAGTATTTTTTTAAACAGTTTTAAAACCATGCACCACTCTTTGTGCAACAGGAGATTGTTCTGCAGGGGGGATACTGACGCTGTTTTGTTACAGCCGCGTGAAGGATGGGTCACTTCTTTGCAAACAGTTTCAGAGCTACTTTTTATCTTTATCTATCTGTGCTAGCGTGCCCTCTGCTGCGCCGAGCAACCTTTGTACACAACCCGTTTTATGGGGAGAATCAATCATGAAGCTACACCATACCTTTCTTGCAGCAGCACTGCTGCTGGCCCTGTCTGCTCCGGCATCCCATGCCGCTATTGCAGAAGGTTTTACCGCCAGCGGTGACTATGCCGGTACAATTGATCTGCAGGCCCTGGTACCGGTTACCGTGACCAGCTACGGATCAAGCTCTTATTTCTTTTTTGACAGTGGTGAAGGCACCGGCGACGGTATTTCAGTTTCCGGTACAGCGGGACGCGTTCCGTTTCTGCAAACCTACTACGTCCCCAGTGGCACGCAGATGACGCTGACAGGCAGCACTACTACTACTGCCGACAGCAACCCGGTTCCCCTGCCGGCAGCTTTTCTGCTGCTGGGTTCCGGCCTGGCAGGGCTGGTGGGACTACGCAGACGGCTTACGGCTGAAGCAGCGTAATCAGTTGTTACCTACGGACGGTTGACGGCCCGTCCCCCTGCCTCCGTCCGGAAGTAAACAAAAACACGGGCAATGCGATTTGCATTGTCCGTGTTTTTGTTTTTGCGGCGCTATGATGAGTACAAACCCCTCCCCTTGTCGGGGGAGGGGTTTGTTGTTGTAACGGTTACGCTGATCGGATCATACGACGCCGCATCATGATGCCAAAGAGTCCGGCAACCGCCATGATACTACTCCACAGTTCCAGCGCCGGTACCGGTTCTGCTGAACTGCTACTGGAACTTGCTGCGGAACAGGTGGCGGTACTGCCGCCGTTCAAGCCGGAGCAGGTCCAGTTCCAGGGGCCGATACCGGTCGGGGTTGAGGAGATCCCCACGGTGCAGAGGCCGCTGACCGGTGCTGCGTCAAGGGTCTGTCCGTTGGCTGTGCCACAGACGCCGTTCTGGGTTGGAAGGTACTGCAGGCTGACCTGGGCCAGCGCCGGAGCAGGTTGCACGTTGTTGTTGCTGTCGGTGGCAATGCTGTAGAACTGATAGTACCCACCGCCCTGGGGATAGCTGAACGAGACGCTCCAGGGGGCACTGCTGCTTTGATCAAACTGCTGCCAGGTTCCCCAACTGTTGTTATCCGTTGAATACCGGTAGAAATAGGCCACTGACGTAACCGCAGCAGCAACCGGTGCGGAGCTGTATTCAAGTTCCAGCACCGGCTGACCGGAGCTGTATTCCTTTGATTCAAATCCCCAGGTCTGGGCTGTGGCAGCCCCTTCTGTTTCCGGTTTCACCATCAGCGACATGGTGGTGGCACCTGCAGACAGTTTGCCCTGCAGATGACCGGTAACATCCCAGTTGTACCAGACACCGGTGCTGCCTGCTGCCAGGGTGGTGGTGGCCAGCGCTTCCCCAAAGGCAGGCTGGCTGCCCCAGGTGACGCCGGTTTCAGTCCAGCTGTCAGTGGTGCCGCCATGTACTGAGGCGTTCATGGCAACGGTACCGGCTTTCCAGGCATACATCTTCAGTTTTGCCGAGGTAAGGGTTGCGCCGGAGGGAAGCAGTGATGCTATATCAAATTTCAACCAGGCGCGTTCATCCAGGTAGGAACCACTACCGGCGCTCTGTACATACAGGTAGGTCTTGGTTCCGTAATTGCTGGATGGGTAGCCTTCCACCACCTGGGCATCGGCAACCGGCTGGATGCTTTTGGTGGCGGTGCCGTTGGTTGCTACGGCGCTGGCGGTTGAGGTGAGGGTCAGGGGACTGCTGTTCTGCTGGGCAACCACCGGATCAATGGTGGCAACCGGCGGATAGCCGCTGCCGGCATAGCTGGAGACCGTCACCGATGAGGCCCTGAATACGTAATGGTCTTCATCATAGGTGGCAACGCCGGTAATCTGCAGTACGTCTCCCGCGTTGCCCGGCAGGGTCATGCTGTAGTAGCCCCCCGGTTTGTAGATGGTGCTGATCTGGGTGCCGGAAGTATCCCGGACAGAGCTGGTGCCGGTCTTGGTGGCATAAAAGGTAACGTAATGGCTGATATGGTCCGTATTCAGGAATGATGCAATGGAGCTGTGATATTCCGGACGGGCCAGCGTTTCATCATGGCCAAGAATCTTGAACTCTGCACCATCAGCCTGAATCCCTTCCTGATCAATAAATTCAGGGGTTCCCTGATAACCGCTGGCCTCGGCCCACAGTTCAATAATATCTCCCGGTACCAGCCTGCCAACCGGAAACGCCAACTGGCTCCGGTACAACATCCCTTCAGACAGCCGATGATTCCGGTTGATGCTGCCATCTAAATTCACCAGTCCGGGCAGGCCGTAGGATTTTTCATGACCTGCTTCACCGTTCAGGTAGGACTGCATCCGGGCAACGGTTTCATCGGTGGCCCCCAGCAGCCGTACATAGGCGGACTGGAAATAGGGCTGTGTTTCTGAATCATCCACCATGGTGACCACGGCCTTGAAACCACCGGCCAGTTCCGTATCCAGATTGTAGCGGGGCATCGGGACGGTCATCGGATTTGCCTGGGTGAACTGCCCGGTATAGTCGATTACCGCTTCGCGGATGGAGTAGTTGATGGTGGTTGCCGTCAAAGTGGTAAAGGGGGTTTCATGTTCCTTCATGTAGCTGCTGATCGCCACGTTATAGGTTGAACTCTTGCTGATTTCTATACCGTTATAGGTAATGCTGGTGATAATGCCGTTTTGGGCGGTTACCAGCCACCCTTTGGAAATGGCAGCGCCATTACTTTTGGCCTGGAGATAATCCCAGATCTGCTGACCGGTCATCTGCAGGTAGGCCATGGAATCCGATTGCCAGGGGTAGGTTTCATAAATCTGCAGATAGGTGACCGGCCCCTTGGGCACATCACGCCGTACTCCGCCACCTGATTGCAGGGCCAGATCAACGGGATAGCCCAGGCTGGTCGCTTTCCACTGCATGGAGTCACTGATCCAGCTGCCGGAGGTGTTGTTTCCGTTCCAGGGATATTCATCCATGCTCCACCATTTGCCCTTGTCCAGGCGAAGGTCTACGGCGGAGTAGCCGATGATAGCATCCAGCCCGTGTACCGGATTGGTTGCTGCATATTCTGCCTTCAGGTTGTTGACCAACGCCGTTACATCGGCGTCCGGGGTAATCTGGGAGTTGATGATCGGGTATACCGCTGCGCTCTTGAATCTGCCGTCAACGGTAAGATCCAGCTGCCCCAGGTATTCCAGATAGGAGGCTGCCTCTACAAACAGGGTCTTGTAGTTGAGGTGGGCCGGTTGCCAGGCAGTGTCGGTCCAGGTATGCCAGTGACCCGAGACAACCACCTCTGGCGGGCGAACCCCGCCGCTGTCTTCAACCAGGGGATAGCTGTCACAGACACCGATGCTGGTGCAGCCGGAACCGGCTACGATACGGGTATGCCCCACATGGCTGAGCAGCACGACCATGTCGCAGCCTTCAACCGTACGCAGGGTGTTCACGTACTCTTTAATGCTGATGGTGCTGCTGTCCCGCGGTTCCCAGGCTGCCTTGAGAATCTCTACCGTGCCGGCGGCGTCTGGCCCCGGCTGTTCGTTATCATGGGTAAAACCAAGAATACCGATCTTTTTGCCGTTGACCGTGACGATCTGATAGGCCTTGGTAAAAGGGGTTGTGGTCCCTTTGTAGACCAGGTTCATGGAGATCACCGGATAGGTGGGCAGGTTCTTCAGGTTGTTGAGGGATGCCATGGAGCGGACATCGTGGTTACCGATGACCGCCGCATCAATCCCCCTGCCGCCGGGCAGCGCCTTCAGCTTGCTGTCCAGCAGCTTATAGAAATCAATCATCCCCCGTTCGTCGCCCAGATCCCCCAGGGGGTTGCCTTCCGACACATCCCCTGCATCCAGCACCAGCGAATCAGGCACTGCCGCCTTCATGGCCAGCAGCTTGCCGGCAAAGTGAGGGGCGCCGCCCACCAGCTGGAAGTTGGTGGCATTGTTGTTGTGTCCCGGAATATCCAGTTCATGGGGCGTTACCCGTGAATGGGCATCGTTCATATGAAAAATGGTGACACCCTGGGTGGTGGGCCATGAACCGGTGTACTCGATCCGCAGCCGTGGAGCCAGGACTGACGAGTATTCACGGGAATCAAAGGAATAGGAGACCCAGGTTGATGCCCCTTCCGTTGCCGCCTTCAGCAGCAGGTTGACCGCATTGTCCGTACCATAATGGGCCATCACCTGGGAGGTTACGTCAAACTCTACCCATTTACCCTCTTCACCTTTTTTCAGGGTGACGGAGCTTAACGGGGTTGTGTCGTAGACAGGCTGGCTGCTCCAGGTAATGCCGCTCTCGGTCCAGGTAATTCCTGAGCCATGTACCGCCACAGCCAGATCATTGCTGCTGTCGGCCTTGTACACATACAGACGCAGCTTGGCGGAACTGATGGACGCACCGGCAGGCAGTTGTTTGGTCAAATCAAAAGCAAACCAGGATCGCTCATCCAGATAGGTGCCGCCGTTGGCACTGGCCACGTACAGATTGGTCTTGCTGCCGCTGTTGGTTGACGGAGTGCCTTCAATGACGGTGGCATCACTGGCTACACCGACATCAACAATCGCTGCATGACCGAGTCCGGTCAGCGCCAGTACCAGCAGCAGGGAGAAACAGGTCAGTAACGAACGCATGACACCCCTCCCCTAGTAATACGGTATGCGTGGTTCGGGCTTGCGACCGATCCAGCGCAGGGAAACAAAGGCGGCACCAAGGGCCGCAGCAACAATGGCAAACTTTTTCATGGGAATAGATCCTTGTGCTAAAATTGAATGGTGTGCAGATAAAATTACCCGGACCAGAGTCGTAACCCCGATCCGGGTTATTTCAGCAGTACGTCGTCAGCCCCAATGGCACTCTGGCCTTGTTTTTTCGTTAGCGGGCATCGACCATGTGCTGAAAAGGTTAAGCCTGGCGTCTGCGCAGACCGACCAGACCCAGCAGGCCGGAGCCCAGCAGCCAGGCGGCAGCAGGAACCGGGGTCGGGGTAGAGGAACTGGTTTCGCCCTGCAGCATGATGTTTAGAAATGCTGAACCGTCATTGTAATCGCCCACCCGGAAGGTACCGGTACCGGCGGTAGCTAAACCGTTCGGTGCGGTGTCACCTACTTCCATCACCCGGAAATAAACGGTGCCGGTAATGGCCCCCAGGCTGGAGAGGTCGATCTTGCTGTTGACATAGGTTGCCGATGGTTGTGCAACCGTAAAGATGGCGTTGGTGTAGTTATCCAACGAACTGTAGATGCCGATGGTACCTGGACCGGTGGATGACGAGCGGGTTGAGATCCAGAGCTCGTTCAGATTAGCCTGATAGCCGCTTGCCACGGTCATACCAAACTGGATATAGTCATTGGCATTTACGCCGTTCCAGCCGATAGCACCGAAGTTGTTAGCGGCAGAAGAGGCTGTCACACCGCTACCACGTACCAGATCAGCTGCGCTGACTTGAGCTGAACCTGCGCCGACAATGGATACTTCGCTACCCGTCTTGCCTGTTGTGTCCCACTCGGCAACTACGGCTGCCTGGGCTGTTCCTGCGGCAAAGAGCATTGCCGCTGCTGCTACGATCATTACCTTCTTCATGTTCCTTCTCCCTGTTCTCCCTGTGTTGTTGTCCGGCATAAAACCGGTTAAGCCCTGTAATCTATTGCTTTTGATGCTGCTCAGCCTCTGCTGCCACAAACAAAAAAAGCCCGGACAGAGCATCGCCTTGATGCTTAATGTCCGGGCTTTCCGGGGCCTGATTGATCAGGTCGGCAAAGTACCCTGGAGGCATATTCAATTGTCTGGACTGCGTTTAGCTCTTACGTTTGTGGTGGTACCATAGAACTGTTGCAACGTTATGACAGGTTTGTAAACTGTTGGTGTTTTTTGGGGCCAAGTGTTAAGTTTCTCACAAAAAACATAACGCTTGACGTTACTAAACGATCTGTTTATCCTGAACCCATGATTCAGAGCTTTTCAGACAAGGAAACCGCTGCAGTCTTTGCCGGGTATGTGGTACGTCAGTTACCTCAAACCATGCAACAGGTGGCACGACGCAAGCTTAAGCAACTTGATGCGGCCCGTCTGCTGGACGAATTAAAGATACCGCCGGGGAATCGTTTGGAAACTTTGAAAGGTAATCGTAAAGGCCAGTGGAGTATACGGATCAATGACCAGTGGCGTATCTGCTTTGTTTGGAACAATGGAGATGCAGAGGATGTGCAGATAGTGGATTACCACTAGGAGTAACAACATGGCTATCAAACGTGGTGAATTGGATACGATGGATTTTTCGGATGTATCAGACGGGACAAGGCTGACTCCGGTACATCCGGGAGAAGTGTTGCTGCATGATTTTATGGAGCCGCTGGAGATAACGCAGTATCGCCTTGCCGTGACGATCAGTGTTCCACCACGCCGGATCAACGAAATAGTGCATGGCAAACGTGGGATTACTGCTGATACGGCTCTCAGGCTGGGACAGTTCTTTGGAACAACTCCTGATTACTGGATGGCCCTACAATCAGCCTATGACACGGAAACGGCCAGAGACAAGATTGCTTCTGTGCTGGCTGCCATTCCGAGATTCGCCAGGGGAAAAGAAGATCAAGTGCAACGCTTGGCGGCTTAACCTGCGCCCCCGCAGCCCCATCAACGCAACGCCCAGCCCCAGGCACCTGCCACCAGAACCATACTCAGAAACCCCAGCAACAGATCAGCCCTGCGTGATACAGGGCCAATTCTGCTGATCAGGAGTTCGGCCATCACCCCCAGTGGAACGCCAAATAGTAGCCCGAACAGGTGCGCGCCAAGATCGGTGTTTTTCCCTTCTGAGCCAAGCACCACCAACAGGGCCACTGCTCCGGCCACCGGCAAGGGCCAACGGTGTTGCAGGTGCTGACGGTGTCTGATGACACGCGCACCAGCCAGAATACCCACCACACCAAAGACGGCAGTGGAGGCACCGACAGAACTGTGGGCAGTTGACTGCAGGCTGGCATTGGCAAGGTTGCCCAACAGACCGGCCAGCAGCGTCAGAAACCAGGACAGGCCGGTTCCAAATTCCCGGCAAAGCAGGAATACCAGCAAACCTCCAACAGCCAGATTACCCAGCAGATGCGGCAGATCAGCATGCAGGGTCAAGGCGGTAATCAGGCGCCACCACTCCCCTGCCCTGATCCTGCCTGCCTGTACCATGCCGATACTGAGCCAGTCCGGCAGTGTGCCGTTGATCATCAGCAGGTCTGCATGGACAAGATTGTGGAAGGTAGCCAGCAGTATCAGGATGGAAAGTGTTGCCAGTATGCTTTGATCCAGCTCGCGGGTGGGTGGTAATGGTGGGGGCCAGTTACGGTTTTCTGCTTCATAACATTGCAGTTCATAGATAGCAGCATGCAGATGTTCTTCCGGCACCATCAGTTGCAGCCCAGACTGATCATGGCCAGACAAATACGGGATTTCTCTGGCTGCCAGTACCAGCAGCCAGACAGGCTTTGCATGCTGTTCCGACAGGCCGATTGCAGCAGGAGCAAGCGGCACCCACGGGCTCTGCTGACCGATTTCAGTTTCATGTTGTGCGTCCATACCGTGAGTATAATCACGGTATATCGGTTTTACCACCTGCTCTGTCATGTAATCGGCAACGGGTTAATCCCACCGTTATGTTATTCCCAACTCGTCCAGCACCCCTTCAAGACCTTCCAGCATCAGCCTGATTCCCAGAAACTCCATAACTGTTGGCCGGTAAGGTCTGAACCCACGTTCAATAAAGGGCATCCCGGCTTCAGCTGGAGTCTGGTCATCCTTGCGGCTATTGCATGGCCTGCAGGCGGTAACGGCATTTTCCCAACTGGTCTGTCCACCACGGCTTATCGGCATGACATGGTCCAGGGAGAGCGTTTCGCGGCCTCCCCGCTTGCCACAATACCGGCAGCGGTAGCTGTCCCGAATATAGAGGTTTGCCCGATTAAACGGCACGCCATCACGATACTTCCGGCGGATGAGCTTAAGCAGCCTAATCACACGTGGCAGGAAAAATTCATGCCGCAGACGAACCGTATCACTGGATACCAACGCTTCGGCCTGCCCGCTGTATACCAGCCAGGACGCCCGTTGCCAGTTCATGGTTTCACAATACTGGTAGCCAACATCAAGCACGTGGACCCGTGGGTACATGTACCTTCCCCCTGTACTGCCTTTTTGTTACTGATGATTGTTGGGTTTTCTAGCAGGAAATGATGTCAATCAAGTGCCAAACCGGTGAGCATTGGGTGATAAGTTGCAGTATCTGCTTTGCCTGAGATTCAAGCCGCTAACGCCCGTCTGCGCAGACGCTAAATGTGACTCAAAATAGCCCGGACAGGGTTTACCGTATCCGGGCTATGCTCTATGCAGCGTTGTTCGTTTTTCTGCGCAACCCAATCAGGCCAACAAGACCTGAACCCAAGAGCCAGGCAGCAGCAGGAACCGGGGTGGGTGTGGTGATAAAATCTGTTCCACATACATACCCACCAGAAGCGACCCGAATGCCTAAAGAGTTTATCTCCATTGAACCGGTCAGCATTGTAAGAGTCAATCTACCTTCAAGATCCTCCCATAAAAGGTTACCCATAATTGGCTCAGGTTCGCCAATGACAATGCTCATAGGTCTTGAGAACATCAGCATGTTATAGCCCACGTTATAAACGCTTGAAAAATATGCGACGCTATCAGATCTATTTTCATATAGGTCTAGTCTGTAGGAACCACTGGCCGGAGTTTCGTATGTACAGCTACCTGTAAAATCACAATGTATGGCCCATGGCACAGGAAACAGTATTTTTGTTGTATCCAAATATTGTGTTGATTCCAAATAGGGCAAGCTTGCAAATGAAACCTCAACCGTTTCACCCTGATCAATAATTCCAGCATAGGCGGTGTTACTTACCCCCAAAAGTACGGCCGCCACGATTATCCAAAATGTCTTTGTCATATATGTTGTCTCTCCTTTTCAACGTGAAATTAAAAATCAAAAGCCCGAACCTGAACAGCTCTTGAGCTATCCTTAATGGTCCGGGCTTTCCGGGGCCTGACAAGCAGATCGGCAAAGTACCCTGAGGCTGTTTTCAATTGTCTGAGCTACGTTTTGCTATTCCGTAGTGCTGCATATCATAGAACTGTTGCAACGTTATGACAGGTTTGTAAACGGTTGGTGTTTTTTCTATGGAATATCCTTTTGTGGTAAAGCTACCTCGTAAAAATGCCGTAAACACCTGTCACACAATTGGCACTTGTCTTGGCCTTCATAACCGGAATAAGCTTATAGTCCCATTTGTACCTTTCAATCATTTGTATGCAGATTGATCAGACTTAATAGTGTACTGGAGGACTCTGGATGTTTCTTGCACGGGATAACAACAACGATCTGTATCTGTTTAGAATCCGTCCTGAACGTAGACGTGAATGCTGGTGGGCTGACTCTGAGCTGGACGGTTCCTACCTCCGTCTGGACAAAAAACTTTTCCCTGAAGTGACCTGGGATACAGAACCGATGGAAGTTTCACTGGTACCGCTTCAGGCATCAGAACATGAGGCTGCATAACAATCCTGATATGTCGCACTTATACGGTTCATTATTCATGAATTTGTATGATCAACGTAAGGAGCAAGGCTATGCGGACAGATGAGAGCTATTTTGCTGCAATTGCAGAACGACTACGCAACGAGCCACTCCCGGAAATACCTATCCGGCATGAGTGGGTGGAATTCTCCACCCTGTTATCACAGATGGAGTCACCGCACCTGCGGGAGATAGGCCTGGGCGAACTGGCTCGCCATGCAAAGCAGGAAGTGAACTTCAAGACTACTGGTGATAACAGCAAAATAGCGCACTAATCATCTGCGCTGTTTCAACAGACCAGGCAGTGCCAGGCCAGGTCGGAACAGAGGCAGTGCTGCTGTTGCTGGTATGTTCACTATTGTCCTTACAACAACCTCCCGCATCTATACAAACCGACCTTAGACAATTGTCACCAAATGTTGACGTATCCGGCATTTATTTGTCAAACGACTATGCTACTAAAGTACTCAACAAAATAGAATAACGGTTACTTTGCCGATCTGTGTAGACAGGCCCCGGGAAGCCCGAACCAAGTACAGGAACATCGTTGGAATGTTCTGCACAGGTTTGGGCTTTTTTTGCGTGTGGTGATTTGATCAAAAAATGGAGGGAATAAACAGACAAGAATACGCTGCACCTCATGAAAGTTTTGTCGTTTCGTACGTACTGCGAGACTATTTTACCAAACAAAAGGAGAATAAACGTGAAGAAACTGTTGATTGCCATCGCAGCAGCAGGATTGCTTGCCTCGGGCGGGGCATCTGCCCATGCCGCATTAGGGGTTGATTTTGACAAGCCCACCAACGACTTTTTACAGACCAGTGAGTTTCCGGGCAGTGTTGCCGGTTGGAGCTTTACTGCCAACCGTGATTTGTATGTACGGGCACTGGGAATCTATGACCACGATCCTGATACATTTCATCCTGAAAGTCATAACGTAGGTCTTTGGAAGGCTGACGGAACATTGTTGCAGGCAGTTTCGATTTATGAACCCCAGTATTCCCACCAGCAGGAACTTGTGGCAGGTAAATATCATTTTGCCACTACCGAGGCAGTTTTACTGAAAGCCGGGCAGACCTACATTATCGGATCCACCATGCAGCCAGATTCATTTGCCATGTTTCCCGACCAGTTGACTGCCGACAGTCACCATCTGCAGTTTGATGCAAACATTACCTATCTAGGCGGGCGCTACGCTTCATCAGCATCATTGGTCATGCCGGAGAGCAGCCTGGACGGTATTGGCTATTTTGGCGCAAATATTGACGTTGTACCGACACCGGTTCCGGCTGCAGCCTGGTTGTTAGGCTCGGGGTTACTGGGACTGGTAGGGCTGAGAAGGCGGCAACAGATATAATCTGAACAGGCAGAATAGGAAGCTGAAAAACAAAGGCGCATTCCGTAACGGTTTGCGCCTGAATTTTTCACGGTTTGTAACTACCCAGATCAGGTTGGCAAACGAGAAGCCAGCCGCTTAATGCAGCGGCACAGTTCTGGATCACTGATCAACTTGAGCGCCTTGTCCAGCGTTACCACCCTACGTCTTCGCCTGCCTGTTTCCGGCCATTTTTTTAGAATGGTGGTCACCTTTAACGGATAAATATCGAGTGTACGTTCTCCTTTTTGGTGACAGGCCAGGTGAAGGCGAGGTATGCAGCTGCCGATGACACCGGCTTCTTCCAATGCCTCCATAACCGCCACGTTGTGCCGGGGCATATCAGGTTCCTGCTGCCCCTTGGGAATGATCCAACGGGTCTGGGTTGAGTTGGTCACCAGAACAATATGGAGCTGTCCACCACGTATCAGGTAGGGCAAAGCTGCAATCTGATGCTCGAAAGCACTGTTTACGGGCAGGCCGTGGAGCGCCAGAAAGAGGTTTTTATACGCGTCAACACCGGTGACCTCACGCCCCATGAAGCTGGATTTTTCAAATCTCTCGCTTTCTTCAATTGAGGTAAATTCAACTTCGGCAACCATAAGTGGTGCCAGATCACCAATATATCGATCAATCTCTACCTTGTGGGCACCAACCCGGATCTGTGAACGTAATTTCTCCAGGCGTCTCCCTTCAGTAACCGGCCACAATTGGTCAAACTGATCATGGGATATCTCTACTTCAGTCTCTTGCCGCGACAGACCGCTTCCTTCTTTAATCGTCAAGAGTCTCATATCACCAGTACGACGCAGCCTGATTTCAAGATTGTCCTCATGGGCCAGGTATCCCTGTTGAATACAAATCTCATCCGTCAAACCATTTGGAAGGGTGGTTATCAGGAACTTACGTTCAATTTCAATCACAGACGTTCTCCTGAAGCGAAAGAATCTCGCCACAAAGCGTACGGTATGCCTGTGCAGCATCACTTGCTTTGGAGTAGGCTAACAGCGGCATACGACGCAGCCCCATTTTTTCAACATCAACTGACAGAGGGATGGCTGTCTTTAAAAACTGCGGGTAGGCTGCAGCAAGTTCTGCCATGGTGTTCTGGTGCAGTTTGTTCCTCTTCTGTACCATGGAAAAAAAGGGGCATAGGCGGTCAAGTGGCAGCCCTTCATCGCTGAAAAAATGCTCCAGTTGTTCCAGGGTGCGTTGTGACAGGACCGTCGGAATAACAGGGACCAGAATAGAGTCTGAGGCACGGAAGACATTTTCCGAGAGCAGGGTAATGTTGGGTGGACAATCCAGAATAATGGTGTCGTAGTCATCCTGAAACTCTTCCAGTACCCGACGCAGCTGCTTGCGGCGTTTTTCCATGCTGTCAAGCGCAATATCAAAATGCCGGTAGGCAAGACTGGACGGAATAATGTCAAGTCCGGGAAAGTCTGATTCACGAATATTACGCCGCAGTCCGCTGGACAGGCTGGGGGTGTCACTCATACGGAACTTTTTTGCGTTGGAGACCCTGAAATAGAATGCAGCCGCCCCTTGAGGGTCAAGATCAACCAATAAGGTGCGGTGGCCTGCTTCACCAAAGGCATAGGCCAGGTTTACCGCCAAAGCCGTTTTACCGACTCCTCCTTTAATGCTGTATGATGAGATAATCTTCATTGCAGACGGTCCTTCCTGCTATTTTTCGGTGGCGCTACATGGAGCTTGAAAATACGCTTAAAGGTTGCAGCGGTACTGCTATCGGTAAACTCTTTCAGCATTTTGTCAATCTGCTGGCGTGATTCCTTACGCCGCTGATGAAGCAGGGTCAGCAGACCTCCCATGGCAAGTGAGCTATCAGTAGCGGCCTGGTGTTTGTGCCACCAGCCAAGCAGGAATTCCTGTTGAACCGAGCTGTCATTGAAATCACCGAGCGCCCCCTGCAGACGGCGAAGTTGCCGCTGAAGCAGTTGGCTTTCGTCCGGCGGAAACAGTTCGTTAAAAAATTCCATGAGGTAACGCAGTTTTTTGCATGCAATACGGAGCTGATGCAGGGTTTCATCGCTTGTTTCAGGGGTAATGGTTTCAGCAATTGCCTTGATTTTGCGATAGCGCTTCAGGATTCCTTTAAAGACAAGGGGGCCGATCTGTTGAAATGCTGCAGCTGAGTCAGCATGCCCACTGACGTTGGAAATTTCAGCGATAATGTCGTTCAGAGGCGAGGAACCGGCATGATCTTGCAAATGAGTGCTGATACGGCGCTGTTCACGCTTCCGTTCAGCAGAAAACCTGGAAAATATACGAGCAAGGCCCTTGTGCAGCGGGGTAGGCAGATTTTCCAGATGATCGTAGTAGGTCAAGGCATAGACATCCAGATCACGAAGCCGATTGGTTGCCCGTGCAAGCTCCCCCAGTTGATTCCTGAACCGCTCTGTTTCCCCCGCTGGATAGACATTTTTTACCAGGCCCAATAACGACCGGGCCTTGCGGAGGCAGATACGGTAGTCATGCAGAAATTCCGTATCAAGATCAGCCATGATACCCGCTCTGTTACTTTCCGCAATGGTCAGTATTGTTGCAATAATCCGCCCGACTGCCTCCCGTGCAGGGGTTTCAAATGAAAGAGCAAAGGCAGGTTTGAGGGTGTAGACCCGTGGAGTATGTCCTGACCGTTGCAGTAAAAGGCTGACCGGACCTGGACCGGATGGGGTTGTACCAAGTTCCGCAAGCCTGCTTGCCACCTGCAGTGCTTCCTCTTCATAGCCTCGCAACGGAAGTACTTTACAGGAGGTAAAACAGGCATCTTTTCCCGGTTCATCCGCTACACAGCTCCATTCAATCCGGCAGACTATTTTCCCTGATTCGTTGCGGAGATCACAGTATTGCGTAACAAAAGCGCCTGCTGCAACCGCTGCAAGCCCACGGAGACCAAGGTACGTGCGCAGGCGACGACGCATCGGCTTGCTTGAAAACTCATACCAGAAGCGTTTGCCACCCCCCTGTTCTGTACACTCTATTGTTTCCGGCCAGCCATTGGAAAAGGCCTGCAACAGATACCCATTGCCGTCGTTGTAGAGCAGATGACCGGAAAACCAGAGCCCCCACTCAAAGGTGTCGTAGAACGTACAAGAGGTTACGGTCCGCCGCTGTTCAACCACCTGCCAGTCTGCACTTAAACAGGTTGGCGTAAGAGTTGGGGGTAGAACCCAAACAGCTGAATATTCATGCATCTGCGATACCAATCAGAATATCTTCCTTGCCACATATCTGGCATATAAACAGTGCGGATAGCAGTCTGGCTGCGAGCAAACCGGTAAGAAACATCTTGCGGGCAGATCTAAAATCAGCCGTTTATCACTCTTGGGCCAGTTTTTGTTCAACAGCTGTGACAATATACTCATTCATGCTGACTCCAGCTTCTGCTGCCTGCTTCTTGACACTTTTACGCAGCGACTTCTTCATGCTTACAAGAAATTTGGTTACCTTGTCTTCCTTGGCTGCCTTCTGCTCTTTTTCCTTAACTTTCTTGGTTTTCTCTACTTTTGTCTCAGTCTTCTGAGCATCGCTGTCTGTTGCCGGAGTTTCTTTAACGCCCTTTAAAGCAGAGTCAGCCTTTTTCTTCTTTTTCGTTGTCTTTTCAACGACGACTGCTTCAACAACAGCCGGAGTCTGCTCTTCCATGACCGGCTCAACTGGCTTCTGTTTTTTCATTTCAACCCTCCTGTAATAGTTATTATAAAAATAGTATTTATAATAATTATTATTTGTCAAGTTACGACTTAAAATTGCCCCTAAAAAAGAAGTGAAATGCAAGGGTCACATAGTTAAATCTGAGAGTTACGAGATAAAACACGTTTTGGGATTATCGGAATAATACTAGAACGAGGCAGGAACAATTTCCGGTTCAGACAGTGTCTCATCCCGCCCTTCCCTGCTGAATAGAAGCGATACCCAGACACTGATCTCATACATCAGGTAGAGCGGAATCATAATCACAAACATCGTGACCAGATCTGAATGGAAGGCTGCCACGATTGAACTGAGCAACAGGGCATATTTACGTTTAGGTGCAAGAAAACCATAGGAGAGCAGGCCAAGACGTGTGAGCAGCAGCGTCACCAACGGCAGTTCGGCAATCAATCCGAACAGCAGGATCAGACGCAGACAGAAGTCAACATATGAGGAGAGAGAAAGCCAGCTTTGCAGCCCTGCTGTTTCGTAGGAGAGTGAGAAGTTGATGATAAAGGGCCAGATGGTAGTCAGAAAAAACAGCGCCCCAACACAGAAGGCAACCGTTGCCGCAGCAACAAACGGAAGTACATATCTGCGTTCTCTGCTTTTGATTGCCGGAGCAATAAAGGCCCACACCTGATAGAAGACAACTGGCAGTACCAGCACAAACCCGGACAGTATCGAAATTTTACATTGTACAAAGAATGGCTCAAGTGGCGCCGTGTAATTAAGTGCCCGGTCTTTTACCGGTTTACCAAGTTCATTTTCAAGCTTTGCGCGGCTGTAAATAGCAGGAAAGTGCTCTTTCAGGTAGCTAAAACCTTTTTGTTTGGCAGTATCCAGGTAGCTGGTACCAAGCAGAGGTTTCTCCATAAATGTCAGCAACCTGTCTGAGAGATTCCAGGTAACTCCCATTCCGATCAACAGGGCAATCACCACGATAATCAGACGTTTGCGCAGTTCAGCCAGGTGGCTGGTAAGGGAACGTATTTTCAGAAATTCTTCAAACATGCACTACCTTAACGGGAGAATATGTAAAAGTTAAAGACAGCACGGTCCGATCTGCTGATAAAACAGATCGGACCGTATTGCATGAGGCAGGCTATTTACTGTTCCTTCGCCCTGCGACGCAGCCCAACCAGCCCCATCAGACCGGAACCCAGCAGCCAGGCAGCAGCAGGAACCGGTGTAGCGGTTACAGCACCGGGAGAGCCGATCTCACAGAGATCGTTTAGCGCCAGAAAGGCACCGTTAGAGCCGACTGAGCTCAGGCGTGAAATGGTTGTGTTATTCAGCGCAGCAGCATTGTCAAAGGTGGCGTATGGTGCATCTGTTGGAGAAGAACCAAAGGCCACGCTGGCCTGCAGTCCGCCGATGGCGTTGTACAGGTTGACAGCATCACCACTGGTACTCATCCCAATACCCGAGCCGCTGTAGGTGCCGATCTGCAATCCTGCAGGTGCGTTGGCACCGAACCAGAGATTTTTGAAGTCCGCAGCTACAGAGGGTGACGAACTTTCAATAAAAATCACCGACTCACCCGCTCCAATATTGGTAATGCCATTCAGGGCGACCGCTTTGCTAAACAGGTTGGAGTTGTCATCCATTTTCCAGCCACTGATGTTTACCGCACTGGAGCCGGTGTTAGTCACTTCAAACCAGTCGCTCCCCAGGGAGCTATTACCGCTGGACCATGGTGCCACCTCTGTAATGAACAGATCAGCTTGTGCGCTTTGTGCCGCACCGATCGAAAGCAGCAGGGCTGCCGCCACTGCAATTCGCTTGAATGCCATATTCATGGGTATTGTTCCTTTTAAGCTCTTACCGGCAAGGCGCAAACACCTCGCCGGTAAGAGACCTGTTGTGATTTATTGTTGTTTTTCTCTGCGGCGCAGCCCAACCAGACCCAACAGACCGGACCCCAGCAGCCAGGCAGCAGCAGGAACCGGTGTAGCGGTTACGTCTACGTTGTCAAACTGATAGGCGTAATCTGACTGCAGCCAATCTGCGGAAACCAGATTGCTGAAGTCAGAACCGAAGGTGAAGGTCTGGGCAGTAAAGTCACCATTCACAGTGAATGATTGGGTAACCGTGTTGCCATTAGCCAGGTGTCCGTTAAACTGCACTGATACTGGGGTGTTGTCAGGTGTGTCCATTGGATACAGGGTAGCCAGGGTAATGGAGCTGAGGTTGAAGGTGCCACCGTTTGTCCGGGCAAGTACGGTCTGGCCGACATAGTTATTGTTTAAAAGTGCGGTGGAGCCGCTGTAGCCGTATACCTGGCTCCCAAGAGTGGCAAAAGAAGGGGTAAATCCGCTGTTTTCAACAGTGGCGGTGTTGGTAAAGAGGTAACCGTTGTCAAGATAGGTGGCGCCATGGTCTGCAACCAGCTCATCGTTATGGGCCAGTGTTTCAAAATCAATGACATAGCCTGCGTGGGAATCTGCTGCACCGGCCAGTACTCCAGCCACCAGACATACTGCTGCTATTGCGGTTTTCATCGGAATTCTCCTTTATCGTTTCAAATCGTTTTGGTTAGAGGTATTTGGCAACAAAATCGCCGTCATGGTTGACTACAGCCCAAACCGTCTTGGTGGAGGGATCTACACCATAGGTACCCAGGCCATAGCTTGACTTCCACGGACCGTATTTGAAGGTTTTGGTGCCGCTGAAGTTGGCATCTACCGCTTTTACCCAGCTACCATTGGCATCTTTGGTTGCAAGGCCGAATTTGCCGCTGATCAAATCTGTAGGACGGACCTTCTTCGGGTCATAGGAAAGTGAAAGTGCATAGACATCACTTTCCTTGCTTTCAGCAGCATTGGGCAGGAAGCCGCTTAGCGATGCATTGTACATACTGAGGTTATCAGACATGCCCCAGAGGGTCAGAATGTTGCTGGCTGCATTCTCAGAGATCAGAGGAGTAGACCAACCGGTATTCACAATCTTGCTCAGATTACGGTTCAGATAGTCGGTTTCACTGTTGGCATTGCTACCGGCCAGTATTTTTGCGCTGGTCCCCTCAAAACTGTCCTGAACAGTGGTAAAGCTATCGCCGCGGGCAACAATAAACTGCTTGCCGTTCAGACTGTAACCGAAGGATTCACGCAGGTAGAACGGCATATCCAGCGGTGAAGCAAGCAGGTCAATATCGCCATAGTCAGAGCCATGGCTCTTGGCATAGAAATCAATGGTTACCCTGGGACCATCAACCGTTACGATGTAGTAACCGATACTGTACAGTTCCTGTGCAGCCGGAATCTCACGACCATCATCGCCTGCTGCCGGTGTATAGAACTTATAGCTGTTTGAAGAACAGATAACCTGACCAACGCTGGCTGATTTATCGGAAGTGGTGACAATGGAGCGGTGGTGCATATGGTCGTGGCCACCCAGATAGTAGCGGACACCGTTGTTCTGCAGGCTGGTAATGAAGGTGTCACGAGCTGCTGCATTGGAAGTTAAGCTGGAGCCGAACAGGACATCCTTATGGTTCTGACCAATCAGGTTCTTATGGGAGAATACAAAGGCATGGCTGTCAGTTGCACGTGCCGCAAGAGTAGAACCAACCCAGGGAACCTGATCAACAGCATTGTTGTTGCTACTGCTGTTATAGTTAGTACCGTCCTTGCGGGTAAACTGATCGATCATAACGCAACGGACATTTTCATAATCAAAGGAGTAACTTAACCCCTTCAGGCGCTCACCGGTTGTATCAGTGGAGGTGATATCCAAAACCGGGCTCTCAAAATTACGGGCACCATACAGATAGGAACCTTCACCCAGTGTTTGCGGGAACAGAGCAGGGATCTCTGCAGCTGCGGTTTTTGTCCCTTCGTGGTTACCCCGCAGCGGGAAGAAGCCTATACCGGCATTGTACAGCGCCTGGGCTGCTGCAGCACGGGTCGGCAGCGATCTAACGCCGCTCACGCTTTCAACATCAACCAGGTCACCAACCTGAATGGCAAATTTAACATCATGATGGATGAACTGCTGGTTCAGTGCATTGATAATCGAGACGGCACAGGACATCGGGTTTTCGCCATTATTCGGATAGCTGGATTTCCACTGGGTATCAGCCATGACACCGAATTTCCAGGCAGTGCCTGAGGCGAGAGCCCTTCTGGGGGTCAGAAACGGAAAATGCATGGCAAGGGTCATGCCTGCCAGACCGGTACCGCTGTACTTGAGGAAATCTCTTCTTGATAGTGCGCACATATTCGTATTCTCCCTGTTTTTGATGAGTAACGTAAAAAACAACACCTACAGATTAAGCGTACTGCTATTTCGATTCATGGGTGGCTGATCACGCCCCATTGCCAGATTCCTGATTCGCTAGTCCCCCCTTCCACACCGTTTTATTCGCTGCATTGCGCCTTTTCGGCATTATTACGCTATTCTGCGACGCACACCGATCAGCCCCAAAACCCCAGAAGCCAGCAGCCAGGCTGCTGCGGGGACCGGTGTCGGTGTGCTGTTGACCGTACAGGTACTGCAATTAATGCCGCCGGATACCTCCAGCAGATGGCCGTTGGGATTGGAGCTCAGCAGAGGGATGTGGTTGTTGTCCCGCAGGGTCAGACTAAAAAGGCTGTCGCTGCAACAGGTGCTGAGGGTAAAAGAGAGATAATCGCCAAATGTTATGGCCTGAACATAGCGGCTTAAGGGAGGAGCAGCCTGGAATTCAAGATTGTTCACGTCTGCAAGGTTCCCGGACAGAGTGCCGTAGCTTGATCCTGTACGCTCCAGCACACTGCCGACTGTTCCGTTACGGATGAAAAAGTCGGTAATAGCGGCAAAGGCGTTCTGATTTGAACTGCCGGGTGCAAGCTCAAAAACCATCTCACCTGATCTGCCCTGTGCCTGCAGGGTGTTAAATGAAAAATTTTGGACAAAAGCAGCCTGGGCTGTCCCTGCCAGACTTGCCAACACCAGCACGGCAGTCAGCAGATGTTTAATGACGCGCATTGATATGAATCTCCTGAAATCTGAAAATATAAAAAATGAAAAGCCCAGGCCTGACAGCAACGCATCCGCGTGCTGTTAAGGGCCTGGGCTTTTCGGGGCCTGAGATCTCTCAGATCGACAAAGTAACCAGCATATTCAGTTATACTGCCAGACACGCAGTATATATTCAGATTGTCATATCATCAGATTATGTCAGCGCTGTTTCAGAAATGTTATTATTTGGTAATAACCAGAAACCAGCCTAGTCAGCGTTCACATTTTCCTGTTGAGCCTGCATTACCGACTGCATATGGGCCAACTGCTCACCAAGCCAGGCATGCAGAAGCGCTGCGGTCTGTACGTTCATGGTAACACCGCTTTCAATCACACGAACCATGCTGCCGTTCAGATTTTTAGGGTCTGAATCAACAATTGCACCGATACCACCCTCCGGGGTTATCTCATGGGTAAGCTCTTTGGGAAGCCCTGCCCGTTCCTGATAAAAATGCATCAGCAGTTCACCACGGGGGCTGAAACCGCCCTGAACACCGTTGATATAGATCGGGTTGTAGCTGTAGTTGAAGATGTAGTTAAAGGTGACCTCGGGTTTACGTTGCGACATGGTTGTTATTCTCCTTGTGGTTATTGGTGTACGTCAGGTACACGCTGTTTTTTATGTAGCAGGGTAATGCTACCGAGTGCCGTAAACAGCAGCAACACTCCTGCATGCCCGAAGGCTGGAACACTGGTGGATGCAGCAACACAGGTGGTGGTATTAGAAGCGCTGTTATTGCTGCTGTTCGGATCGGCTGTAGCTGTAGAAACCGTGGCTGAGACCTGAAGACTGCCTGCTGTTGATGGATTGACAACAACCTGCTGCGTCAGCACCGTGCCTGATGACAGGCTCCCCAACGAACAACTGAGTTGACTCCCGGAAAGGCTGCACCCTTCAGGCGCTGACACCAGAGTGGAAGATGCGGGAATATTGACGGTTAGTGCGGTGGAAGCAGCTGCTGACGGACCGTTGTTGCTGACCGTGATCTCGTAGGTCAGGTTACTGCCTGTTTCAACCGGGTCGGGACTGTCGTTGATGACCACCGCAAGATCAGCCTGTTCGGAAAGGGCCCAATTCAAGACTATCTGGCCGTAGGCGCCGTTTTTGCCATCAACAGCAATCCGGTAGGTGGTTCCAGCCTGAGCAGTAAAGCTGACACTGCCGGTTCCACCACTTGTTCCATCATCATCACTGGCTGCAACAGCCGACAGTCCGGCTATGCTGCTGCCGGTGTAAACCGCCAGAAGCGTATCAAAGGAGCTGCCGTGGGTATCTATCGTTGCCACCCCGCCAACCGGCGCCGTCCAGTACCACCAGACCGATCTACCACCGCTATTACCGGCATGGGAAGGTTCTCCGGTTTCTTTTCCGGCATTAAGATTACGGCTGGACAGACTGCCACCTGTTCCAGTTATGGCAGAGGATGAGCTGAACAGGTCGTTGGCTGGCGAACCAATGGCTGCAGACAGGTTCAGACGTGGTTTCACAACACTGTTGCGGGAGTCGGTTACCAACACGCCATTATTAACCAGCCGGGCGACTGTCTGATCCAGGGTTTCAGCAGGAAAGGCGCTCCGCATAACTGCAACTGCACCGGCAACATGGGGAGTGGCCTGGGAGGTGCCGCCCATGGTGCTGCCCGCCGCCGTGATCAGGGCGCCTGGTGCCAGCATGGTCAGAAAACTGGCGCTATTGGAAAAACAGGTAACCTTGTCCGCAGCAGTGGTGCTGTCAGTGCATGCGGTCCAACTGACTCCCCCCACATTGGAATCATATACCGCGCCAACGGAAACAACCCCGGGTGTACAGGCCGGTCTGGATATACCGCTTGTATAGGCATTGTTACCCGAAGCAGCAACACTGATGATGCCGGCGCTTTTGGCGTTTGCTACAGCAGTGACATAGGGGTTGCTTAATTTACTACTGCAGCTTGAGGTATTATTTGAGCTGTCGCCCAGACTCATGTTCAAGGCCACGATGTTGTGGGTGGACTGGTTGGCAATGGCCCAGTTGATAGCGGCAAGTACCACTGAATCACTGGAGGTGCCATCACTGTTAAAGACATCAAGTGCGGCAATTTTGCTGCCAGGGGCCACACCAACCACAGTACCGGACACATTGGTACCATGACCATGGGCATCCAGTGCGCCATCAGACGTTGCAATATCTTCTGCTGCGACCACTTTACAGGTTGCAGACGGCACTCCCGGTGCCGTACAGGAACCAAAGGCAGACAGGGTGTAGTTGACTCCGGTATCGATCACGGCAACCGTGCTGCCACTACCGGTTAATCCGGCTGTTTGCAGGGCAGGCTGATTGATTAACGGCAGGCTCTGGGTCAATGAAGTCCGAATGACCCGGTCTTCATACACGGCGATCACGTCATCCTGTTCAAGCAACGCCTGCAATGCCGTGCGATTCTCAACACGATACAGTCCAAGCGGAAGGTGGCTGTACTCACGCACCGGCTGGACACCCTGTTTTTGAACAGCAGTAATCAACCGTTCTTTTTGCACCCTGAACCGTTCATGCTTCAGCTTGAGAACCGTTGGCGTATCAACAGGTGAACCGGATGCCTGACGTATTTTTTCACTTTCCTGCTGCACCTCTGTTTCATCCAGCAAGACCAGCAGATTGCTGCTGTTGCCTGCATCAAACTGTTCAAAGACCGTATCAGGCAAAGACTGACTTTTCTGCCCCGGCATACCGGATGGCCGCAGCGGCGCAGCAAATGAATGGCCGGTCAGGAACGCAACAGCCAGCACTGCACCTGCGGTCTTCAAAAACAGTTGCCGGTTCATACGGTTTGCTCCTTCTTGTTCCGGTTCATAACCATAATCCACCAAAGCAGAAAGGGGGCCAGATACTGACTTGCTATACTGATTGAAGTTGCAAAGGGAAATCCCCAGGAAACGTTAAACGCTGTAGCCATGATGTTGCCGAATCTGACCAACAGGTGACCGAACACCAGCAGTACCAATCCGGCAAAAAGGTGGCGTCGGTCATGCTGTTCATCAGAAGCACGGCTGGCAAGCATCAGGCCGCCAAAGGTCACCAGGTTGAACGTCTGGAAATAGAGCGTATGTCCATGGGGAATGAGTAGTTGACGGTCAGCCAGACTGAATAGTGCCACCAAGAGATGATCAAGCTGCTGCATGTAGATTTTATTAAGCGGCAGCCAGGCAAAAAACAAAAAAGAAGACCAGAGTATGAACCGGGAAAAGAATCCCAGGATCGGCAGATCGCTGACCCCTGCACGCTCCCCGTGCGACCAGACAACGGCTGCCAGAATCACGGCCAGCACCATCAGGCTTTGGGCAAGATACGCATGAACAAACTGAAACTGTGCCGGATAGTTGGCCCCGACAAAGACCAGAAATGCGATCCGCAGCACGGTCAGACAGGAAAAAAACAGCGTGGCCAGCAGCAGGGCTTTGCCTTTACGTTGCAGTCCAGCCGGATAGGCAGCCAGAAATGATGCAAACATGATTACCATGAACAGCGGCGTACATTCATCAATCACCCTGGCATGAAAGCCACCGGCAATCAGGATATCTCCCTGCAGTAACGTGGGCAGCCCCCAGGCCTCAAGCAGATTTGCCGATCCATAGGCAAACAGGCGGTTAACCGGGGCCAGCACCTGTTCCGGCACCAGCGCCGTAGCCGCATAAAGCAGGACAAAGACCAGCACAAAACGGATCGGCGACACGCCACCATGGCCCGGTTCTGCCGGAGGCAGACCGGTTATTGCGTCAGTAACGGTTGTCATTTCCTAACCAGACAGACCACTACGGCGACGCAGCAACGCCAGCCCGCCCAGACCGGAGCAGAACAACAGGGCTGCTGCAGGAACAGGGGTAGGAAGCAGGGTAAGTTCACCGGGCTGAAGAATAATCAGAGGGCTGTCGATAACCAGCACAGAAGGCACACCCGTTCTCATACTAATTGTACCGCCACTTAAGGTACTATCTGAAGAAGCCCATCCAGCCCCAATACTGATTGAACCGTCTGTTAAAGTACTACCTGCTTGGCCAGTCCAAAGACTAACTGAACCGCCTGCTAAGACACTAGCTGAATTGCCAGTCCCAATACTAACTGAACCGCCTGTTATGGCACTAACGGGCAACTCGGTAGGAATCTGCGACTGATCACCCAAATAGACAGACGACCCCGCTGAGATATCAATGGTGGTCCAATACGCCAAAGTTCCACTTAAAATAACATTGCTAGTGGAATTCAGATAAAGCTGTCCTGGCTGATTCTGGTTCCCCCACAGGTTTCCATTGATGTTTATCTGACTGGCATTCAGACGCAACAGACTACCGATTCCACTGACAGTCGCGCCGGTCGGCAGGGTTAACAGCCCGATATTAAAGAACTCACCGGACAACTGGTCACCGTCAGCAAGAGACAGATTCTGCCCGTACCAGTCACCGCCACTGTAGAACGATGCCGAAGCCGGAACCGTCGTTGCCAGACCTGCAGTAGCCAGTACCAGAGCCATCAACAGTTTTTTAAACATGACGTTCTTCTCCCTTTTCTCCCTTACTATCTGTAACTTAAGCATATTTTCTGTTTTAATCACTATCGGTTGCCCATAAAAAAGCCCGAACCGCTGAACAGCATCCGTTCACGATTCGGGCTTTCCGGTCCCGCATCAGCGGTCGGCAAAGTACCCGATGATTACCTGCCCACACCAGATAATCACTTCAGTGCCTACATGTACACCATGTCAGGACCGGACTGAGACGGCACCAATGCATGGCTGCAAGACTCGCCACTGCACCATTCTTCCACCTGAAAGCCTCCGGAGCCGTCCATCCTGACGTACCACAGTTCGTCAAAGCCTTCGCCATAATCCGGCAGTTCCAGCCTGCTTGCCATGCCTGCCACACCCTGGTCCGGTATCCTGGCCGCACCCTCCCGCTGCCGGTTACGCTCCATCGCTTCGTTAAGCATTGAACTGAAATAGTAGCCAATGACCCTGAAACCTGTTTTTCTCGCCTGGGCTATAAATGGAGCCCTTACTGCGCGGGATACATTTGTATTATCGACAACAAACGACTGTCTACCGCAGATACAGGCATCCAGTAGCAGATGCTCCCGATACTTGGTTTTTAACTGATCACGATTGATACGGACATGGCTATCGTACAGATAACTGCGGCAGAAACTGCTCTTACCACTGGCCGGTATACCGATTAAAATAACTAACGTAGGTACGTTAGGTGTATGCGTTACAGGCATCTTGTATAAATCCAGTACACTATAAGTAATTAATGCTATTAAATCTCTGATTTGGCGCTATCTGCCTTACGGGGTGTTATCTCAATTTCATCTTTACCTTCAGATGTCTTTTTAAACTCTCTGATACTCTTACCAAATGCCGCACCTATTTCAGGCAGCCGGCCGGCACCAAACACGACCAGTACAATAACCATAATGATAACAAGCTCCGGCATACCGAATCCAAACATGGCACTTCCCCTTGGCAGTCAACGACTGGAATTATTAATTTTAAGGCACTATACACAGGGCACATCACCGTTCTGAGGCGTACAGGCAACAATTTCGTCACATCTGCAGATATTTCTGTCTAAAAATGAGCTTCTTGCAAAATGTCAGGTGGGGCTGATGGTCAGGAAGGTTTCAACAGGATGGCGGTGTTGCTGAACAGGCGGTAGATCAGGTCATAGAGCTGTTAGTCGTTGCTTTTAGAGGTACGGCTGCCGACGGCATCATGGCTGTAGCGGTGAGAGATAAGGCACCTCCTACACCATCAACAACATTCATTGTAATTGCCATTTCTTTTTCCTTTCAAAGTTGAATATAAAGTAGACAAAGGAGGCCATAAACCCGTGAATGAGCCAAGGTATCCAGCGGGTCCTTTGGTTATGTGTACTGAGATAGTATTCACCTGACAGTGCCCTTGAATGGTTTGTGATTTACGCTGCCAGTTTGTAGTCCTCAGTATCTGATTCGTCGTTCTTTGGCAAGCCGTCTATGAAAACTGTATAAGGAGTC